>Ga0137307_100105_pt1 | contig 129595 bp, 89 predicted proteins | sample NAcewD2O_March_2_FD_97180 | JGI IMG/M metagenome (GOLD analysis project Ga0137307, IMG submission 97180) | Mouse cecal microbial communities from Vienna, Austria - N-Acetylglucosamine amended D2O_March | ecosystem: Host-associated > Mammals > Digestive system > Large intestine > Cecum | place...
GTTTGAGTGGAATGATGCTTGGCTATTTGTTTGAGGGTGTATTATATAAATAAAAAATTGATTGTCGTCGCGACAACCAATCTTAGTTAACCTTAAATCTAATACCATGAAAAACACAGTGCAAAATTAGAATCAAATTCTGGTATATACAAATTTTTCGAATAAAAAATATGTTATAAAGCATCAATTGTCATTGTCCGGATTTGGAGTTAATGTTTTCATGGATTTTTGCTAACTTTGCGGTAGTATGACACAGGATAAAGACAAAATGGCAAAACGTGAGGATTTCCTTGCGTTTATGAACCGGAGCGTGAGCAATTTTCTGGCGGTAGACACTATCGTGTCCCGTTTGCGCGATGCCGGATTTCAGGAACTTCGAGAGACTGATCCATGGGCCGTAAAGCCCGGATCGCGGTGTTATGTCGTCAAAAACGGCACTGCCGTGGTTGCTTTTGTGGCCGGCAGCGATCCGGCGGCGGGATTCCGCATAGTTGCCGCTCATAGTGATTCGCCCGGATTCCGGGTGAAACCGCATCCCGAGATGCGGTGCGGAGCTCTTGGCGATTCACAGCTGGTCAAACTCAACACGGAAGTGTATGGCGGAGTCATATATCACACTTGGTTCGACCGTCCTCTGGGACTGAGCGGACGCGTGGTGCTGCGGTCGGAAGATCCGGTGTTTGCCCCGCGACACTGCACCATGCGTATCGATGAACCGCGTCTGGTCATCCCGCATCTGGCCATACACTTCAAGCGTGACGTCAATTCGTCGCTCTCGCTGTCGGCGCAGAAAGATATGCTTCCTGTGCTCGGATATGTCGACGGCTGCCTTCAGGGAACGGTTGCCCGTATTGTGGCGTCCCATCTTGGAGTTTCGCCCGACGACATACTCGACTTCGATCTCACACTTTTCGACATACAGCCGGCCGAGATGGTCGGGGCCGATTCATCGTGGGTCAACTGCGGCCGTCTCGACGACCTCTCCATGGCCTACTGTGCCCTTGATGCCGTGATTGCGGCGGTGCCCGGACGCCAGACGCAGGTCATGGCCGTGTTCGACAATGAGGAGACCGGGTCGGGGACCAAACAGGGCGCACACTCGCCTATGCTGCGCAATGTGCTCCGCCGGGTGGTCAGCTCCCTTGGCGGTCATGGCGAGGAATTCATGCGCGCCGTTGCCGGCAGCTTTTTCATTTCCGCCGACTGTGCGCATGCCGCCCACCCGAACTACATGGAAAAGATGGATCCGGTCAACCACCCCGTGCTTGGCGGAGGTCCGGTGATAAAAGTAAATGCCAACTGCAAATATATGACTGATGCCGACTCGGCCGCCGCATTCAAGTGGCTTTGCCGCGAAGCAGGTGTGCCGTGTCAGGAATTTGTCAACCACAGCGACTCGCCCGGCGGCTCCACACTCGGAAATATCCTTACCGGACAGCTCGACATGCGTGGTGTGGACATGGGCATAGGCCTGTGGGCCATGCATTCTGTTCGCGAGACGGTGTCGTTTGACGACGTGCTATATACGATGCAAGTGTTCACTCAATTCTTCAACCGCCAGTGATGACAGTCTATAATACCACTTTTTTCTTTCCTCCGCAGATCGAAACGGCCGTCCGTGAATGGCTTCGCGACATGTGGATTCCGGCAGCTACTGCCGCATGCTGTAGCAAGCCGCTTGTGCTGTCCATGGAGCAGGCCCAGGACGATGTGGCTCGTCTTGCCATACAGGCCGCATTTCCATCGCAGGATGCCGCGCAGGCGTTTGCCGCCCGCGAAGCCACTCTGCTTGCGGAAGCAATGGCGGCCCGCTTCGGGGCCCAGACCGTGGTCGCCTATCCCACGTTCATGACCGAGATAGAGCTATGACCGACGGCTGGGACAAGGTGATCATAGGCATTGATCCGGGCACCAACGTGATGGGCTACGGCATCCTCGGCGTGCGTGCGCGCAAGCCGCAGATGATAGCCCTCGGCGTGATTCAGTTGAGCCGGCTCGAGAACCATTACATGAGACTGCACCGCATCTATGAGCGTGTGCTCGGTCTGGTGGAACAGTATCTGCCGGATGAAATGGCCATCGAGGCGCCATTTTTCGGCAAAAACGTCCAGTCCATGCTCAAGCTCGGCAGGGCCCAGGGCGTGGCCATGGCCGCGGCTCTGGCGCGGCAGGTGCCCATCACCGAATATGAGCCGCGCAAGATCAAGCAGGCCATTACCGGCAGTGGTGCCGCATCCAAAGAGCAGGTGCAGGAGATGCTCAGGCGCATTCTCTCCATCCCTCGGGAGGATCTCGACGTGCAGCTCGACGCCACCGACGCTCTGGGCGCGGCTCTGTGTCATTTCTATGAACAGCAGCGTCCGGTCGCCGCCGCAGGTCCTAAGAGCTGGAAAGAATTCCTTGCCCGCAACCCGGATCGTCTTGTGAAATGAACTCAGCAGACTATGAAGAAAACAATCTTGGCGGCCGCCGTTGCCGCCGCCCTCTCCCTGTCAGTGCCGGCCATAGGCCATGCGTCAGACATGGCGCGTCAGATCGACGACATGGCCGGCGTGGTCTCGCAGATCAAGTTCCTCCCTGAAAAAGACGCGGCGTTCACAGTGCCGGTCGGCGCCATCCTTTCCTATTATGCCAGAGTGCATCCGTCGGCAGGCCGTGGCTACACAGTCCAGTTCGACGAAGGCGCCTTTGTCATGGACCGCAATATCGAATACGACGACCCCGAAGCCGTGGCCGAGGGACGTCTCGGTGCGGACAGCGGCACCGGCTATGTCAACCTCTCCGCGGCCCGACCCGGCACGTTTACACTTAGTATCATTCACTTCATCGGCGGAAAGGAAAAAGGACCGGTCTATACCTACACGGTCACCGTGGCCGGCTCGAAATAGATTTTTTTGAGAATTCAAAGGAAAAGTAGTAACTTTGCACTGTTTCAACAGACAATATAAACAAAATCAACTCATAACACCCAAAATCAATAATCATCAAGACTATGAAGATTGAAAAAATCATTGGTCGTGAGGTACTTGACTCCCGCGGCAACCCCACTGTAGAAGTAGACGTGATCCTTGAATCCGGCGCAAAAGGCCGTGCTTCCGTACCCTCCGGCGCATCCACCGGCGTGAACGAGGCTCTCGAACTGCGCGACGGCGACAAGTCCCGCTACATGGGCAAGGGCGTGCAGAAAGCCGTGGCCAACGTCAACGGTCCCATTGCCGAAGCTCTCGTAGGCATGAGCGCTCTTGACCAGATCGCCATCGACGAAAAGATGCTCGCTCTTGACGGCACCGAGACCAAGAGCAACCTCGGCGCAAACGCCATTCTCGGAGTAAGCCTTGCTGTTGCCAAAGCCGCTGCCGACTACCTCGACCTGCCCCTCTATAAGTACATCGGCGGATGCAACAGCTACGCTCTGCCCGTGCCCATGATGAACATCATCAACGGCGGCGCTCACTCCGACGCTCCCATCTGCTTCCAGGAATTCATGATCCGTCCCATCGGCGCAACTTCCTTCCACGAAGGCATCCGCATGGGCACCGAAGTGTTCCACAACCTGAAGAAAGTGCTGCACGACCGCAACCTCTCCACCGCTGTCGGCGACGAAGGTGGCTTCGCTCCCGCTCTCGACGGCACTGAAGATGCCCTCCAGGTCATCATCAAGGCCATCGAACTCGCCGGCTACAAGCCCGGTTGCGACGTGACCATCGGTCTGGACTGCGCTTCTTCCGAATTCTACAAGGACGGCGTTTATGACTACACATGGAAACAGGGCGCTTCAGCTCCCAAATACACCTCCGAGCAGCAGGCACAGTTCCTCAAGGAACTCGTTGAGAAATATCCTATCGACTCAATCGAAGACGGCATGGCCGAAGGCGACTGGGAAGGCTGGAAGATCCTCACCGACCTCATCGGCGACCGCTGCCAGCTCGTTGGCGACGACCTCTTCGTGACCAACGTGAAATATCTCCAGCGCGGCATCAACGAAGGCTGTGCAAACTCCATCCTCGTGAAGGTTAACCAGATCGGCTCTCTGACCGAAACCCTCCGCGCAGTGGAACTCGCTCAGCGCAACGGCTACACCGCAGTCATCTCCCACCGTTCCGGTGAGACCGAAGACGCTACTATCGCCGACATCGCCGTAGCTACCAACGCCGGACAGATCAAGACCGGTTCCGCAAGCCGTTCCGACCGTATGGCCAAGTATAACCAGCTTCTCCGTATCGAAGAAGAACTCGGTGCCGCTGCCGCTTACGGCTGGGGCAAAAAGACCAAGCGTCCCTGCTGCTGATTAAGAGCATAAAGACGAAACATTACGGAGTCGCGATGAAAACCGAAGTTTTCGCCGCGGCTCCGTTCCGTTAGGCCATATTTATTTGGCCGTTTTGGAAATTTTGTTTTACTTTGCTGCATAATAGTGATGTATTCTGCTACATTGCCATTGCTGACAAATCAACTATTTATTCATCAATCAACAGTAATTCAATGAAAAAGATTCTTTCAGGAGCAATTGTCGCGCTCTGCGCTCTGGCCGGTGCCATCGGCCTGAAAGCACAGCAGATGCCGGTGGTGCCTATGGACTCGGCTGTTGTTGTGGGCACTCTCCCCAACGGACTCACCTACTACATCCGCCACAACGCCTATCCCAAAGGACAGGCCGATTTCTACATAGCCCAGAAAGTCGGTTCAGTGCTTGAAGAGGACAACCAGCGTGGTCTGGCCCACTTCCTTGAACACATGTGCTTCAACGGCACCAAAAACTTTCCCGGCAACTCGCTCGTGAGCTGGCTCGAAAGCATCGGCGTGAAATTCGGAGCACATCTCAATGCCTACACCGGCACCGACGAGACCGTCTACAACATCACCAACGTGCCCACAGCCCGCACCGAAGTCACAGACTCATGCCTGCTCATACTCCATGACTGGGCAAACGAGCTTCTGCTCGATCCCGAAGAGATTGACAAAGAGCGCAGCGTGATCCATGAAGAATGGCGCAGCCGCTCCGGAGGTCAGATGCGCATCATCGAACAGGTGCTCCCCACCATCTACCCCAACAGCCGCTACGGTCACCGTATGCCTATCGGCACTATGGAGGTGATCGATAATTTCCCACATCAGGCCCTTCGCGACTACTATGAGAAATGGTATCGCCCTGATCTTCAGGGCATCTTCATCGTGGGCGACATTGACGTGGCGCGCACCGAAGCCAAGGTCAAGGAGATGTTTGCCGACATTGAGATGCCGGCAAATCCCGCCGAGCGCACCATCTTCCCCGTGCCCGACACTCCCGGCACCATCTATGCCATAGGTAAGGACAAGGAGCAGTCAAACGCCATGTTCTTCCTCATGTTCAAATTCGAGCCTATGCCGCGCGAAATGCGTTCCACCGTCGGCTATCTGGTCTATGACTACATGACCTCAATGATCGACGCCATGCTCAACAACCGTTTCAACGAGATGATGAGCAACCCCGCCACTCCGTTTGCCGTGGCTCAGGCCGGTGTCGACAACTATCTGTTCTCTAACACCATGCAGGCCCTCTCGGCCATCGGCGTGGCTAAAACAGGCGACATACGCCCTGCGCTTGAGTCGGTCTACCGCGAAGTGCTCCGTGCCAAGCGCGGCGGATTCACCCCCGGCGAGCTTCAGCGCGCACGCGACAGCTACATGGCTTCTCTGGAGCAGGACTACAACAACCGGGCCACACAGGAAACCTCGGCCCTGACCAACAAATACATCCGTCACTTCATCGACAACACTCCTGCGGCCGACATTTCCGACATCTATCAGATGATGCAGATGGTCACCCAGATGGTCGATGTCAACACCATCAACCAGCTTTTCGGCGAAATGGTCACCGACGACAACCGCGTGCTCCTTGTCATGCTCCCCGATTCCGAAAGCTATTCCGTTCCCACTGAAGCCGAACTTGCCGAAACGATGAAGTCGGTCGATGCCGAACAGATCGAAGCGTTTGTCGACAATGCCAAGACCGAGCCCCTTATCCCCGAGCTTCCCGCCCCCGGATCCATCGTATCGACCGAAACCAACGACCTTTGGGGCGCCACAGTGTGGACCCTCTCTAACGGAGTGAAAGTGATGGTCAAGCAGACCGGATTCAAGGACGATGAAATCATATTTGCTGCTGTGGCGCCGCAGGGCATGTCGCGCGACGCCGCATCATCCTCTGTCGCCGACTTTATAGCGTTCGAAGCTCTCGGATCACGCTACGGCATAGGGTCCTACACCTCCAGCGACCTTGAAAAATACCTTGCCGGCAAGCAGGTGTCGATCAATCCCGCATTCGGTCTCTACGAGCGCAACATCTCAGGCTCCACCACTCCCAAGGACCTGCCCGTGCTCGCCGAGATGCTTTACGGTTACTTCACATCCGTCAACTACGATCAGACTGAATTCTCCGCTACCCAGAGCCTGTATGCCGGATTGCTGAAAAACCAGTCTGTGTCGCCCGAGTATATCTTCCAGGTCGACGTGCAGAAAGCCGTTTACGCCAGTCCCTACAAGCAGGCTCTCACTGTGGCCGATATAGAAAATGCCACCCGTGACGGCATTCTCGCTCTGGCCAAGGCCCAGCTTGCCAATGCAGCCGACTACACCTTCATTTTTGTGGGCAATGTGGATCTGAACACCCTCCGTCCTCTCGTAGAGCAGTATATCGCCACCCTCCCGGCCGATCCCTCCACAGCCACAGCTGCGGTGGCCGAGTCTGATCCCGCTTTCCGCATGAGGTCAGGCGACGCTGTCGACACTTTCTCTACCAAAATGGAAAATCCTCAGACATATTGCGCCATCATCGAATCGGCCACGCTGCCCTACGATTCCCGCAACGCCAAGCTGGCCAGCATTGCCGGCAACATTCTCTCAACTCGCCTTGTCAAGGTTGTGCGTGAGGAAATGGGAGCTGTCTACTCGATCGGCGCGCGCGGTTCCATGAGCTCCGAAGTCGGCATGAACGCCAACATACAGACCGTGTTTCCCATGAACCCCGACAAAAAAGGCGAGGTGCTCGAGGTCATCAAGAAGGAATTTGCGGCTATGGCCGAGAATATCACTGACGAAGAGCTTTCCAAAGTCAAGGAATACATGGTGAAAGATATGACCGAAAAGGCTGAACGCAACGGAGCCTGGTGTGGATACATGAGCGTATGGGCCATCGTGCCCGGTCATCCCGACCTCTTCACGCAGGCAGTGGAGACCATCAACTCCATCACTGCCGCCGATGTGCAAAACTTCGTGAAAAAGATGAACGCTCAAGGCAACTACCGCGTTATTATTCTTGATCCTGAAAAATAATATCTGAAGTAAAGTATATTTAAAGTTTAAGTATGACATCAAGACTTGTCTTCATCGCCGCATCTGCGGCCCTCACTCTCTCCGGTTGCTCGTCCGCCAATAGCGCTATGGGCAAAAAAAAGGCTGAAAACACGCCTGTCGAGACAGCAGAAAAAACTGCTCCTGTAGTGAACCACACAGAAAAGGATCTTGCCGGCCATTGGTACATCAGTTCCGTGGGCAATGTCAAGCTCCACGGATATGAAGACGAGTGGCCTTTCATCCAGTTTGAGTCTGCCGAACACCGTTTCTACGGTTCCGACGGATGCAATGTGATGAACGGCGGCTATACGGCCGGAGCCGGACAGAAACTGTCGTTTGGCAATGTGGCCATGACCATGCGCATGTGTCCCGGCGACACTGTGCCCATCGGCCGCACCATCTCCGAAACCGCTTCATTTTCCATTACCGTCAACCAGGCAGGCACTCAGGTGCTCAGCCTTCGCAATGCCGCGAATAACACTATCATGACTCTCGAGAAATCCGATATCGAGTTTCTCAACGGTGCATGGCAGGTAGTGGAGATCGATGGCCGTAAAGTCACCAATCCCGATGTGAAACTGGTGATAGACGTGCCCGAAGGACGTGTGCATGGCAACACCGGATGCAATCTCCTCAATGGTGCTATCACCCGTGATCCCATGGTCGTGTCGTCCGTGCAGTTCAGCTCATTGGCCACCACGCGCATGATGTGTCCTCCCGGTGAGAACTACGAATCAGCCCTTCTCATCTCCCTTGAGGAAGTCTACAGCGGACGCCGCGCCGACAACAAAGGCGCCGAGCTTCTTTCCAACTCCGGAAAGACCCTGATCAAGCTCACTCCGCTCAGCCGGGCCGACTTCTGATTCTGATAATTGACAATGATAAATCACCCGTAAAGCTGTGTATATGGCTTTACGGGTGATTTTCTTTTGGATAGTTTTTCGTAGATTGGTTATTCCTTTATGGAATTTAGGTCACTGAACAGTTTTATGTATTGTGGCCAATAGTGAAATACACTGACAACTATCCAGACTACAAAAGAGTAGGCCAGAGCCCATAAAGCTGTCGGGTTGCTGTACAGTGCGTAGATAAGAAGCAACCCTATGACAATTCCAAAGAATATTTCGCCGGAGATCATCAAAATCCTTATATTTGCAGTCTTGGAGAACAGTTGTGCCGGAGAGAGAACCGCGATGTTGATGTCTTTAAGTTTGAAGTACAGGTATGCGTACCAGATTGTACAGACCAGCGAATATGCGACAAGGCATATTTTCAGATGAATGGAGAATTTGTGGGGACTGATGCCGCCGATTATCATTGCGGTGAAAACGACTGCAAGAATGGCGCAGCTTGTCATTATTTGACGAAATTTTTTGAGTATTTTGGCCTGCGCGGTTTCCGATGAGGACACGTTTATCTTGATGTCGGAGTTGGTTTTGGCGAGAACTTGACCCAGCGTTGACATATTTTTTTTGAGTTCGTCGAGTTTCATATTATATCTGTTTTGAGAGTTTGTCTTTGATACGGTGAATTTTAGTTGCAACTGTATTGCGTTTAAATCCAAGTGTGTCGGCTATCTCCTCATACGAATATTCGTCAAGCCACAGGAGAATTATTGCTTTTTCAATATCTTCGAGCTTGTCAATCAAAGAGCGAAGGGTTTGAAGATTCTCCCGTTGTACATCGTCGATTTCTGAGGATATGTCAAGCAATCCGAAATCAAGCGATACGGTTTTGACTTTGGACTTTGACGAGCGTAAGGCCATAAGAGCGGAGTTGACCGCTACCCTATAAATCCAGGTCGAGATTTTGCTGTCGTTTCTGAATTGCTCTAATCCCAGCCAGATATTGACGTAAATCTCTTGTCGGAGGTCATCAAAGGGCATTTTTGGGGAAGCATAAAAATAACTGACCTTGTTAATGATTCCGGAGTGCTGCTTTATAATCGAAGCAAACTCCTTTTCGTTTATTGGCGGACTTATCATAATAAGGAAATGAATTTGTTTCGCCTTGTTAGGTGCATATTTAAGTCCGAAAGTTTCATAAACGCGGATTATTTTTCCATTTCTTGGGTTACTTTGTGCAAATATAGTCATAATCAAGACACTATATGCCTTGATTATAACAGAAGTTATGGTTCAGCTGTGTAGATGCCGGATCAATCGTCGTCGGGATCGGCCGGTGCTTTTGGAAGAGTTCTGTGGAGCCAGACGAATCCGAGCATGCCGCTGACGAGCGATCCGGTCACTATGCCCAATTTGGCCTGCTCGAGCAGTGTGGCGGTGGCGGGATCCGCTCCAAATGACAGTGTGGCAATGAAAAGCGAGACGGTGAATCCTATGCCGCCGAGCAGAGCTACGGATGCGAGCATATGCCAGTTGGCGCGTTCAGGCATAGCGGCCAGTTTCAGCTTTATTGTGAGCCATGAAAATCCAATAATGCCTAAGAACTTGCCGGCCACGAGTCCGCAGATCACAGCCAGCGATACTCCGCTCACTATCTCCTCGGGTCGCAGGTCGAGCAGAAATATGCCGGCATTGGCGAATGCAAACAGAGGGATGATGAAATAGTTAACCGCCGGGTGCAGAGAGTCTTCCAGATCCTGCAGGGGCGATATGACTTTGTCAGAGGCTGATTCCACTTCTTTGAGCCAGTCGAGCTGGTCATGGTTGAGAATCGTGCGGGAATTGAGTTTGTCGTCCTCTTCACTCCTGAAATGTGCGATGGCCGCACGCATTTTCTGCACGTATTTCTTCGGGGCGTACACCGGTACGGCCGGCACGCAGAACGCCACCAACACTCCGGCTATGGTGGGATGGATTCCTGAATTCAGGAAAAGGAACCACACCACGCCGCCGATGCCGGTGTAGAATATCTTGCTCTGGATCTGAAACATTCCTCCGAGATATAGTAGCAGCAGGCATCCTGCCGCATAGAGCAGCAGCGACAGCTCGATGTGTGTAGAGTAGAACGCGGCTATCACGATAATTCCACCGATGTCATCGACCACGGCAAGGGTGGTGAGGAAAATTTTCAGCGATATGGGCACCCTTTTTCCGAGCATGGCCAGTACACCGAGCGAGAATGCTATGTCGGTGGCCATGGGTATGGCCGCACCGCCGGCATATCCGGTCCCGGATGCCATTATGCTGAATATGGCCACCGGCACCGCCATTCCGCCTATCGCGGCCACGATGGGCAGCAGCGCCTGCCGGAATGACGACAGTTCGCCCACAAGTATCTCGCGTTTTATCTCAAGGCCTATGGAAAAGAAGAATATGGCCATGAGGGCGTCGTTGATGAACTCGAGCACGGTCATTGGCTCTCCGTTGTGGCTGAACACGTTGAATCCGCCTATCTGCAGTCTCACCTGTTGTTGCCAGAAGTCGGAGTAGATGTCGCGTATCCATGGCACGTTGGCCGCTATGAAGGCCAGGATTGTGGCCAGAATCAGTATGTTGCCGCCTGTGGCGTGGCGGCTCAGCGCCTGCCTTGCCGAAAAAAACACCCGATGCGGATAATTGTCGATTTCTGGTGTGGTCTGTCGGTTTGTTTCGTCGTTTGTCATAAATAAGAAAAACAGGAACCGGATTTTGTTGCAGCTCCTGTTTTTATAATGTTTAACAGATGGGTTGCGTTCAGTTGCGATGGACTTTTTGAACGTGAGTGTCAGTCGAGTTTGAGCACTGCGAGGAATGCCTTCTGCGGCACTTCCACCGATCCGATCTGCTTCATGCGTTTTTTGCCCTTTTTCTGCTTTTCCAGCAGTTTGCGCTTTCGGGAAATGTCGCCGCCGTAGCATTTGGCAGTCACGTCCTTGCGCACGGCCTTGATTGTCTCGCGGGCTATGATCTTGGCGCCTATGGCGGCCTGTATGGCTATGTCAAACTGCTGGCGCGGTATCAGTTCCTTCAGTTTCTCACACATGCGACGGCCGAATGTCACGGCATTGTCGGCATGAGTGAGTGTGGAGAGCGCATCCACGCTCTCGCCGTTGAGCAGAATGTCGAGTTTCACAAGGCGGCTCTCGCGGAAATCGTGGATGTGGTAGTCAAACGATGCGTAGCCTTTCGATATGGACTTCAGTTTGTCGTAGAAGTCGATCACGATTTCGCCAAGCGGCATGTCGAAGATCATTTCCATGCGGTTGCCGGATATGTACTCCTGCTTCACCAGTTCGCCGCGCTTGCTCAGACACAGCGTCATGATCGGACCGATGAATTCGGCAGCAGTGATTACCGATGCCCGTATGTACGGCTCCTCGATGTAGTCTATGAGAGTTGCGTCGGGCAGGCCCGATGGATTGTGCACCTCGGTCATGTTGCCCTTCTTGTCGTAGACACGGTAGCTTACGTTGGGCACGGTGGTGATCACATCCATGTCGAACTCACGTCCGAGACGCTCCTGTATGATTTCCATGTGGAGTAGACCGAGGAATCCGCAGCGGAAACCGAAGCCGAGGGCCATTGACGATTCAGGCTGGAATGTCAGCGATGCGTCGTTGAGCTGCAGTTTCTCAAGCGATGCGCGCAGATTCTCGAATTCCTCCGTCTCGATCGGATACACGCCGGCAAACACCATGGGCTTCACCTCCTCGAATCCGTCGATGGCTGACGTGCATGGGCGTTCCACATGGGTGATGGTGTCGCCCACCTTCACCTCCCTCGAGGTCTTGATGCCGGAGATGATATATCCCACATTGCCGGCCGAGAGCGATTTGCGGGAATCCATGTCCAGACGCAATATGCCGATTTCGTCGGCATGATACTCCTTGCCTGTGGCCACGAATTTCACGAAATCACCCTGCGATATGGTGCCGTTGAGAATCTTGAAGTATGCTATGATTCCGCGGAAGGGGTTGAACACGGAGTCGAATATCAACGCCTGCAGAGGGGCTGTGGCGTCGCCCTTGGGGGCGGGAACGCGTTCCACTATGGCGCGGAGCACGTCGGGAATGCCGAATCCGGTCTTACCGCTGGCCCTCAGTATCTCCTCCCGCTTGCATCCGAGCAGCTCGATGATCTGATCCTCCACTTCGTCTGGTTTGGCGGAGTCGAGGTCCACTTTATTGAGCACGGGAATGATCTCCAGATCATTTTCGATGGCCATGTAGAGGTTGGATATGGTCTGGGCCTGTATGCCCTGCGATGCGTCCACGATGAGCAGGGCGCCCTCGCAGGCTGCTATCGAGCGCGACACTTCATAGGAAAAGTCGACGTGTCCGGGGGTGTCGATCAGGTTGAGCACATATTTTTCACCGTCAAGCTCATAGTCCATCTGTATGGCATGGCTCTTGATGGTGATGCCGCGCTCGCGCTCCAGCTCCATGTCGTCGAGGACCTGCGCCTGCAGGTCCTTGGAAGCCACGGTGTGGGTGTATTCGAGCAGTCTGTCGGCAAGGGTGCTTTTGCCGTGGTCGATGTGGGCTATGATGCAGAAGTTGCGGATATTCTTCATGTAGTGCGTCGGAATATATTTTCAATGTGCAAAATTACGCATTTTTCCCGACTCTGCAAAGAAGCCGGAGAGACGCCGCTGGTTGTCTGCGGTGTCTCTCCGGAGAGTCACATTGTCATTATGCGTATGTGAGGGGGATTATCAGTAGTTCCACTGGCATGCCACCTGCTGGATGTTGTTGGAGCCGATGGTGCGGAAGTCGGTGATCTGGTTGTAGCGGCAGTTCACGTAGCGGAGAGATTCGTCAAACGACACGTCCAGAGTCTGTATCTGGTTGTTGTTGCACACCACGCGCTGCAGGAAGCTGTAGCCCGAAAGGGTCAGTTCGGTCAGGTCATTGTATGCGCAGTCCACATATTGCAGCTGGGGACATCCCGATACAGAGAGCGATGTCAGATCGTTGTAGGAGCATACGAGGTCCACCATGGTGCGGCAGTCGCGTACGATCAGCGATGTCATGTTGTTGTCCGAGCAGAGAAGGGTTCCGAGACTTGGCAGGCCTGATATGACCAGAGTGGTCAGATCGTTGTTGTCTATGTTTATGTTGGCGAGATTCTCCACGCCCACAAGGCTGAGTGAGGTGAGTTTGTTGTAGCCGGCATAGAGATTTCTCAGACCCGTACAGCCGTCCACGTTGAGCGATTCCAGATGGTTGCCCTGGCAGTTGAGGGTTTTCAGCTGTGTGGAGTTGGCCACGCTGAGCTCGACGATCAGGTTGTTGCTGATGTTGAGGTTGGACAACAGGGGGGTGTCGGTAATGTCGATGTCGGTCAGACGGTTGCGGTAGATGTTGAGCTTCTGCAGCTTGATGTTGCCTTCGAAATTGGCCGCCGTTATTTTGTTGCGGTAGGCGTTGACCTCTGTCAGGTTGGAGTTGCCTTTGGTGTCGATGGACGACAGCGAGTTGCGCGACACGTCCAGCGATGACAGCACTTTGAATCCGGTCAGGGAGAAGTCGCCGGCGAGTTTCTTGTCGCTCCATTTGATGGCTGTGACATGGCCGTCCTGAATGGTCACTCCTTCCCACGACGCCGGGGCGTTCAGATTGTGGATATTCAGGGCTTCGGCATTGGTCTTGCCTGCTTCTGCCGACGGCTGCGACAGGAATTCCTTGAGCTGTTTAAGCTCGTTCTTGTCAAGATTCTGGGCGAAAGCCGTGACGCTTCCGAGCATTACGGCAATCATTAATAGAGCCTTTTTCATAATAATAGTTGACTTTAAGATTTTAGTATTTGATTTTTGTGAGTTATCCTGTGGAATACTGGTTGTTCATTATGTTTCAATATCAAAACATTCCCCCGAGTCAAAAAGTTTTGGACAGCGGATGTATTTTTCAGTTAATTTCAGAAAAAAGCCATTGCCGCCGGATTTTTTGCTATATTTGTGTGCATCATGGTAAGTCTCAGAATTTTATGCTTTATGGCGCTTTCCGTGTCGGCTCTGACGGCTGCGGCCGGCAACTTTCTCGACATGCTCTCGCCGCAGTCGGCTGTCGCTCCGGGCTACACTACGGCCGACAGCGTCCGTACGCGCATGGCGGCCATGCCCCTGTGTCCTTTGGAGGGGCTGTGGCGGATGGCGGGCGACGGTGCGCTGGTGGCCGTGGAGAGCTATTGCGTGCCGGAGTTGCCGCGTTCGCGCCAGCCGTCCACGTTCCGTATGGTCATGGTGAAGTCTCCGCAGCGCCACATACGCCCCGGCACTGTCATAGGCCATCTGGTGTCCACTGTCAGGCCCGGAGTCTATGAGGCGCGCATATACACGGCCGTGGCCGAACGCACCGGACTGGACATACCCGGCGAATTTCTGCTGACGTTGGACGACAACGGTGTGCGACTCACATTCAGCCGTCGTAAGGTCCGGGTGCGGCTTAACCTGAACGTCATGCTGCCTTACATGTTCCGCAGCATGGTGCGCGTGAGACGCGACCCGCGTCCCGAGGGGCTCGACGGGGCCATAAAAGTTTTTCCCGCTTCCGTGGGACAGAGCCCGCAAAAGCCATGTTATCTATGAAACGTATAGCCGCCGTCTGCCTTATTGCCGCTATATGCCTGCCGGCTCTGCATGCCCGCAGGCAGCGCACGTCGCCCTCCCGTCGGCTGCGGGAGGTGCCCGTGGTTGCGGCTCCCGATTCCATTGCTCCCCCGTCAGCCTTGGCCGATACCATAGAGCTTAGGCGCGGCGACATACGGCTGTCAGGCTTTGACAAGGAAGCGTCATCCTCCCGCGAGTCGTTTTTTGCCACCAACTGCCTGCCCGATTCGGTATCCGTGATCGAACTGACCGTGAGGTTTGACTATACCGACATGAGAGGGCGGCAGCTACACAGTGCCGTGCACACCGTCAGATGCCACATTCCTCCGGGACAGACCCGCAGGCTCGAGGTGCGTACGTGGGATTCGCAGCGTGTGTTCTATTACTATCGGTCGAATGCTCCGAAACGCCGGAAAGCCACGGCCTTTAACGTGAAGTCGGAGCTGATCGGGGCCGTTGTGGTGCCTGTCAGTTGAATATGGCGAACAGAAGCTCGCGCAGCAGGTCATATTCGTTCGCTCGTGAGCCTATGCCTTTTGAGCGGGTATCGAAACGCCGTATCGCCGATATGGCGTTGATGGTCTGACGGGCGGAATATGACCGCATTCCGTTCTTGTAATTTGCCAGAGCCGAAGGATAGCGCACACCCGTGGCTTCCATCATTCCTTTTTCCGTTCGCTCCGGCGCATACCAGCAGAGCAGCAGTTTGGAGAAGAAACCGAACAGAGCTATGCCTGTCAGGATCGAGGGGTTGTTTTTGGGATTGGCCCGGAAATACTCGGCTATGCGGAACGCAGTGGCGGTGTCGCGCCGTGCCACTGCATCTATCAGTTCGAAATTGTTGAAATCCTTGCTGACGCCTATCAGACGCTCCACAGCTTCAGGCGTGACCGTCGCTCCGGCCGGGAGCGCGACGGTGATTTTCGACACTTCATTGTGCAGGCGGCTCAGATCGCTGCCCACATGGTCGGCAAGCATGGCGAGCGCCTTGGCGTCGACCGATAGTCCGGCACCGCGCACGAATTCCTCAATCACCGGCCCGATCTGGCTGTCTTTCAGTTTTTTGGACTCGAAAAACACGGCTTTGGACGCTGTGGCGGCCTTGATGAACTCTTTGCCTTTCACAGTGTCGCCGCGCGATGCCACCACAAACACCGTCTGCGGATTGGGACGGGCTGCGTATGCGGCCAGACCTTCCATGAATGACGCCGGCACGCTCTGTGTCTCTTTCAGGATCACCACCTGCCGGTCGGCCATCATCGGGTAGCGCAGGCATGCTTCCACCACCATGTCGGGTGACGTTTCCGGTGCATAGAGCACATATAGATTGAAGTCCTTCTCGTCGTCGGGCACTAATGACTCGAAGTCGCGCAGCAGAGCGTCTATGTAGTACCCTTCGGCCCCGTGGAGCACATAGATAGGTGCCGCATTGCCTGATTTAAGTTGTTTGCGGATGCCTGAGAAAGTAGCTGCCTGTGCTGCCATGGACGGAGGTTTGGAAAATTATGCGTATTGAATATCAGAGTAAAATGGGAGCGGCGGCTATCTGTGGCGACGGTTCGGCGACAATGCCGGTTCTCTGATATGTTGCGCCGTGCGGCTCCAGACTACTCTATTGCAAAGGTAGGTATTTTCTCTGAACAGCCAAAAAATCAGGCGCCTTATCTATCCTGTCATTGACCCTACTCTCAACTGGCAAGTGCAACATTAGCGATTTGTCGGAAGAAAACATTTGTCGGTCCCGGCTGATATTCGATGATTTTGTCTCCTTTCCGGTTTTTGTAGTATCTTTGCAGCGGAGATTACTGATTATTCTTGGCTCACGACGTTTTCATACCGTTAAATTTACCTCCGGCGCAGTTGCGGGTGCAGTGCGGGTCTTCCGGGGCCTACACTGTGTTTGACCCTTTGCGGCACAAGGCGGTGGCCCTGACTCCGGAAGAGTGGGTGCGGCAGCATTTTGTGGCCTATATGGTGCGCGATCTTGGCTATCCGCCTTCGCTGATGGCCAATGAGGTCGGGCTGAGGATCAACGGCCTTTCGCGGCGCTGCGACACCGTGGTGTGGAGGGCCGGATCGGCCGAACCGCTTATGATTGTGGAATACAAGGCGCCGGGAGTGAAGATATCGCAGCGCACGTTTGACCAGATTGTCAGATACAACCATGTGTTTCACGCGCCGTATCTTGTGGTGAGCAACGGTCTGGAGCACTATGTGTGCGAGCTGGATATGAAGACGTCATCCCACAGATTTCTCCGCGACATGCCGGCATACGGCGATATCACCGCCATATAACAGACAGGTCCGTGGCCATCGACAAATGGCCACGGACCTGAAGTGTGTCATGAAGCTATGATTGTTTTCTGAATTATTCGAATATGTGGCGCAGTTTGCTGAAAAGGCGTTTTGAGGTGGACTCGTCGGGTTTGACGTTGCCTGCGGCGCGCATCGACTCAAAGGCGGCACGCTGCTCCGGGGTGAGAGTTTCAGGCACGTAGACCATCACGTTGACGAGTTCGTCGCCTGTGCCGCCGCCGTTCGGGTCGGGCACCCCTTTTCCACGCAGACGCAACACCTTGCCGGGCTGGGTGCCCGCAGGAATGTTCAGACGTGCGTGTCCGTTGATTGTTGGTATTTCCACCGATCCGCCCAGAGCGGCAGTGGGTATGTCGAGCATCAGGTTATAGATCACGTCGTTGCCGTCGCGTATGAGTTCCGCATCTTTGATTTCCTGGATCACCACGAGCAGATCGCCATTTACTCCGCCGTGGGCCGGTGCGTTGCCTTTGCCCTTGAGCGTGAGGACCATGCCGTCGCTAACGCCGGCGGGTATGGAGAAGCTGACGGTGTTTTCCTTGCGCTGCACGCCTTCGCCTGAGCAGTGGGGGCAGCGTTCGGATATGATTTTTCCTTCGCCGTGACATTGCGGACACACAGATTGCGACTGCATGGCTCCGAATACCGTCTGCTGCACCTGAGTGACGGTGCCGGTGCCATTGCAGGTATGACAGGTGGTGAACGAAGTGCCGTCCTTGGCTCCCGTGCCGTTGCAGTACTGGCATTTGTCGAGAGTGGGTATCTTCAGCGTCTTGGTGACACCTGTAGCGATCTCCTTCAGGGTCATCTTGACGGTGATGCGCAGGTCGGAGCCTTTGCGCGTCCGTCGGCGTGCGCGTCCGCCAGTGGCGCCGCCGAAGCCGCCGCCCATATTGAAGCGTCCGCCGAAGATGTCGCCGAAGTGTTCGAATATATCTTCCATCGACATGCCGCCGGCTCCGTAGAATCCGCCGCCACCTCCGCCGGGGAATCCCTGCGGGCCCATGGAGTGGCCGAACTGGTCGTAGCGCGCGCGCTTGTCGGAGTCGGAGAGCACCTCATATGCTTCGGCTGCTTCCTTGAATTTCTCTTCCGCTTCCTTGTTGCCGGGATTTTTGTCGGGGTGGAACTGTATGGCTTTTTTTCTGTAAGCCTTCTTTATCTCGTCGGCTGTGGCGGTCTTGGACACGCCGAGCACTTCGTAGTAATCGCGTTTGTTCTCCATTGATAGCGTGTCCGTTTTATTGTCCTACGGCCACCTTGGCATGGCGGAGCACTTTGTCGTTGATCATGTATCCTTTCTGCATGGTGCCGATGATCTTGCCTTTGTTGGCTTCATCGCCGGGCACGAGGGCCACGGCCTCGTGGAACTCGTCGTTGAAGTCGGCGCCGTCGGTGTCCATGGCTTTTACGCCATTTTGCTCGAGATATTTCACGAATTTGTTGTATATCAGAGTCATGCCCTCTTTTACGGCATCGGCGTCTGTGGCGTCTTTGATGGCTTCAAGGCCGCGTTCGAAATCGTCGACCACGGGAAGCAGCCCTCTCATGGCTGATTCCGCACCGTTGCGCAGCAACTCTGATTTCTCTTTCAGCGTGCGCTTGCGGAAATTGTCGAACTCAGCCATAAGAAACAGATATTCCTTTTTCTGTTTCTCAAGTTCGGTCTGCGTCTGGTCAAGTTGTGATTTCAATGATTCGGTCTCGTCGGCGGCTTCCTCGATGTTGTCGAATGTGTCCGCTGTTTCGGCAGACGCGTCCATTTCAGGCATTTCCTGCGTTTCAGGTTCGGTCTGCGGGTTTTTATGGTTGTTCATGTGCTGATGTTTACGTTTCTTTTTGTGTCTCATATCAAAAACTTTGCCAATTGGTTGCGTGGTGTTTAGGTTATAACGCCCGATCGGCTTAAAGCGTTCACAGTGTGCCGCAATGGATGGTACAGTCCGGAAATATGCCTTTCAGATGTTCTGCCAAAATGTCAGCCCCGGAGGATTCAAACAAGCCAAAAACGGCAGAACCGCTGCCGCTCATGGCAGAATAGACGGCTCCGCTGGCCAACAGCCCGGATTTGATATGCGCGATCTGAGGATAGCGTGGCAGCACCGATTTTTCGAAATCGTTGCCCACTGATTGCTGCCAGCGGTCCACGGGCAGCGAGAGCAGACGTGACTCCAGAGATACGGCAGGTTCGCTCGGGGTCACGCGTGAGTATGCTTCGGCAGTGGGCACGCTTACCGGCGGCTTGACTATGGCGAGAGTCAGTCCGGCAAGCTGCGGCAGGTCAATTTCGGTCATGGTGGTGCCTGTGCCTGTGCATAGCATTGGTGTGTCGGCGATGAAAAACGGGCAGTCGGCGCCTATGCCGGCCGCTATCTTCATAAGGTCCGGCCCGGACAGCCCCAGATCATAGAGCCGGTTAAGCCCCAGCAGGGTGAAAGCGGCGTCGGCCGATCCTCCTCCGAGTCCGGCTCCGTCGGGAATTATCTTGTGGAGATGGATGCGGGTGGGAGGAATGCCGCCCGTAGCGGTCTCCAACGCGCGCAGAGCCTTCATCACCAGATTTTTTTCAGGCGGACAGTCTACTTTGCGCCCGGTCACGTGCAGCGACGTGTTTTCGGCAGGAGTAAGTTCAAGCACGTCTTCCCATCCGGTGGGCACCATCACAGTCGCAATGTCGTGATAGCCGTCGTCGCGGCGCCGGATTATGTCGAGTCCGATGTTTATTTTGGCGTGAGGAAATATGATCATGGTCTGTTACTGTATCCGGGATTTTATAGTTTTGTTTTCAGATATGCGGCTGTGTGGCCCTTGCCTGCCTTCACGATCTCTTCCGGAGTGCCTGTGGCCACTATCCGGCCGCCTGCGTCGCCGCCGTCGGGACCTATGTCGATCACATGGTCGGCACATTTGACCACATCCATGTTGTGCTCGATGATGATCACGGTGTGGCCCATGGAGATCAGGCGGTCAAACGCATGAAGCAGTGTGGATATGTCGTGGAAATGGAGTCCGGTGGTGGGTTCGTCGAAAATAAACACAGTGGGGTGGGGTTTCTCCTGGCTCAGATAGTAGGCCAGTTTCACCCGCTGGTTCTCTCCGCCCGACAGCGTAGATGACGACTGTCCGAGCTTGATGTAGCCCAGACCGACCTCCTGCAGCGGTTTCAGCCGGCGCACGATGCGCTTTTCCGCCGTGTCAGGCGATTCGGAGAAAAATTCTATGGCCTGGTTGACGGTCATGTCAAGCACGTCGCTGATATTGCGTCCGCGATACATGATTTCAAGAATCTCCGGTTTGAAGCGCTTTCCGTGGCAGCTCTCGCAGGTCACGGTTATGTCGGCCATGAACTGCATCTCTATTGTGATCACACCCTCGCCCTTGCATTCCTCACACCGTCCGCCCTCGGAGTTGAACGAGAAATATGCCGGGGTGAATCCCATCTGGCGTGAAGCCTGCTGGTCGGCAAAGAGTTGGCGGATCTCGTCGTAGGCCTTCAGGTATGTGGCCGGATTGGATCGGGAGGATTTGCCTATCAGGTTCTGGTCGATGAATTCCACGGCCTTGACCCGGCCGAGGTCGCCGCGCAGGTCGCGGTGGGCACCCGGTGCGTCGCATGGCATGCCGAGATGACGTGCCAGCGCGCGGTAGAGCACGTCGCGCACCAGCGTGGATTTTCCACTGCCGCTCACTCCGGTCACCACCGTCATGACCTCCAGCGGAAATCTGACGTCTATCTCTTTCAGATTGTGATGGCGTGCCCCGGTCACCTCCACATAGCTGCCCCATGGTCTGCGTGACGCAGGAATATCTATCTTGCGTCGGCCGCACAGATAGTCGGCCGTATAGCTTCCGGTGGCCTTGTGCAACTCGTCGGCAGGACCCTGATACACGATTCTGCCGCCGAGACGGCCGGCGTCGGGGCCTACGTCGATGATATAGTCGGCCGCTTCCATGATCTCTTCGTCGTGTTCGACCACCACCACCGTGTTGCCCAGAGCGCGCAACTTGCGCAGCACGCCGATCAGACGGGCAGTGTCGCGCGAGTGCAGGCCTATGCTCGGTTCGTCGAGAATATACAGTGACCCCACAAGAGAACTGCCGAGCGACGTGGACAGGTTGATGCGCTGGCTCTCTCCACCCGACAGTGTTGACGACAGCCGGTCCAGCGTAAGATAGCCCAGCCCTACTTCCTCCAGATACGACAGCCGGTTGGTGATTTCCGTGAGCAGTCGTGCGGCCACAGCCGCGTCGTGGCTGTCGAGACGCAGGGCGCGGAACCATTCCGACAGTTCGCCCACGGGCATGGCCACGAGGTCCATGATGGTCCGGCCGCCCACCTTCACGTAGGCAGCTTCCGGCCGCAGGCGTCCGCCGTGACAGTCCGGACACGTGGTCTTGCCGCGATAGCGTGCCAGCATTACACGATACTGTATCTTATAGAGGTTTTCCTCAACCATGCGGAAGAAATTGTCGATCGAAGCGATGTCGCGGCTTTTGCCCCCTTTTTCCGGACCGTGCCAGAGCAGGTCGCGTTCGGCCTGCGAGAGGTCGGCATACGGGCGGTGGATCGGGAAGTCCGGGTTATGTCTTATGAAATAATGCTTCCATTCGCTCATTTTCTCGCCGCGCCAGCACACCACGGCGTCGTCGTAGACCGATCGGGTTGGGTCGGGCACCACAAGGTTCTCGTCTATGCCCATCACTTTGCCGAAGCCCTCGCATCTGGGGCATGCTCCCACGGGATTGTTGAAGTTGAACATCATGTCCGTAGGTTCGGGAAAGGTCATGCCGTCGGCTTCAAACCGGGTGCTGAAGTCCAGACGGGATGGTGCTGACGCGCTGCCGCCATTCCAGACGATCAGGGCCATGCGGTCGTGGCCTTCGAAAAATGCTATTTCGGCTGATTCCGCCAGCCGGCTCATCTCGTCGGTAGCGTCATGGTGCAGGGCCAGTCTGTCGATGAGCAGGTCGGCCCCGTTCAGGTCTGATTCTCCAGGTTCTGCGCCGGCTATAAGGTCTTCTATGCCGATGAACTCGCCGTTGCGGAACAGGCGGGTATATCCCCCTTTGAGCAATATGTCGAGATGCTGTCGCGGAGTGCGTCCCTGCGGAATCTCCAGAGGTGCCACCACGGCCATGCGTGTCCCCTCGGGAAAGGCACACGCGGCGGCGGTGACGTCGGCCACAGTGTGTTTTTTCACCTCCGAGCCGCTTATCGGGGAAACGGTCTTGCCGATTCTTCCGAAAAGCAGGCGCAGATAGTCGTAGATCTCCGTCGAAGTGCCCACGGTGGAGCGAGGGTTGCGGGTGTTGACCTTCTGCTCTATGGCGATGGCCGGCGGCAGTCCGCGTATGAAGTCGGCCTCGGGCTTGTGCATCTTGCCGAGAAACTGGCGTGCGTAGGCCGACAGGCTCTCCACATAGCGCCTTTGACCTTCGGCATAGAGGGTGTCGAACGCCAGCGACGATTTGCCGCTGCCGCTCAGTCCGGTTATGACCACAAGCCGGTTGCGCGGGATCTCCACATCGACACCTTTGAGGTTATTGACGCGCACTCCTTTTGCTATGATGCTGGAACTCATCTCGATTTCAAAATATTAACTTACAAAGATACGCATTTTTTCTTGAAAAAGTTCATAAAAGACAACGGACACCGCCACGACTGATCTCGGGCGGTGTCCGTGAATGGATGGTATATCGGCGGATCTCAGAGATGATCCGTGTCAGGAAGATTTACTTCACCTGAAGTTTGTAGCTGTGGGTCTTGCCACCGGCGATTTTCACCACCACTACGTAGATGCCTGACGAGGGGAGGTCGACGCGCATCACGCGGGCATTGCCTTCAGCCACATTCTGCTGGGCTGCCAGCGAGCCAGCGGCGTTGTAGACGCTTACAGAGTATGCTTCGGTGCCGGCGGTCTCAACGAATACGGTGCGGCCTACAGAGTAGGTGTTGACGTCGGAAACGTTAGCGCCGGTCTCTTCGATTGCATCGGGTTTGTCAACGAAGATTGCGGGGAAGGTCTTGCTGTCGGAGCCGTGGGCGTTGGCCAGAGTCAGTGTCACGTTGTAGACACCGGGCTTCTTGTAGGAGAATGTGGCCTGGCCTTTTGTTCCGTTGCCTTCGGCGTCGGTGATTGTGGCTTTCTTGGCTGTCCATGTGGGCAGGGTCTCTACCTTGTAGGCAGTGCCGCCGATGAAGGGGCATCCTACGGAGTAGGTGGGATCGACGTAAGTTTTGCCTGCTGTGCCTTCATTGATTCCGGTAGCGAATTCATAGAAGTAGCCTTTTGCCTGTTTTGAGCCCTTGGACACGAAGCTGTGGTCTGCGGCAGGATCGTTTTCGAAGTCCCAGTAAGCGATCACGTCGGCAGGGAGATTGTCGCCGTCCAGACCAGCCATGGATGCCTTCACATCGTCGTCGTCCATGGCTTTACCCCATACCTGGAAGTCGTCGAGCACGCCCTGTACGGCGTTGATATTGGCTGCTGTGCCGCCGAACGAGATCCAGTCTGAGTTACTCAGAGGATAGGAGCTGGTGATGAAATCCGAGTCTTTCACGTTGGAGCCGTGTTTGGCAAATGTGCTACCCATGTCGAATACCTGGGAAAGGTCGTCCCAGCCGTTTTCACCTGTTGCATTCTTGAATGATGTGGACGTGCAGCTGAGCCAGTTTGTCATGGTCTGTTTCACACCGTTGATGTAGAAACTGGAGCGGATAGCCGATCCATTGCATTCAAACACGATTGCAAAGTGTGCCCATGAATCCACGCCGATCTTGGCGTCATCATACTGGTTCCACAGACGAGAGCCGTCTGCGCCGGAAGATAGACGCATACCCCAGCAGGTGTCAACCTGGTCGTAGACAAACTTGCCGTCCTGAGAGATTCGGCTCCAGAAGAAGCCCCAGTTGTTGGCTGGCCATGCGCCGGCGCGGTTTTCAACAGTCACGAAGTTGCTGATACCTGTGGGCAGGTTGGTGAGTTTCACCCAGCCGGCCACGGAGAACGACTGGTTGGCTTGGATGCCGAGTTCGGCTACGGAGGCGCCGAAGAGCTTTTCGTCGAGGTTGATACCGCGAGAACCTGCACCGTCGGCGTCGCGTCCGGTGTACGAGAGTTTCACGGATTCGTCAAGAGTGAGCTTGACGTCTTCGATGCCTTCTGCGTCCTCGCCGTTTACGCCGAGAGTGTAGATTTCGGGGATAGCGCCGGTTTCAGGGCTTGACACCTGAACGAAGTAGCCGAAGCGGCGTTCGTTGGCAGTGCCTTCATCGAGCACGACGTCATAGCCGCCTACTTCCTGATAGCCGTTTTCAACGGTGATCTCAGTGGCGGATGCAACTTCGTCCATCTTCTGCTGGGCGTTGTTGTAGATGGTCCATTTGGACGGAGTGTGACGCGGGTCGGTATATTTCACAGTGAAGCCTTCGCCGGGTTTCAGAGTGGTCTTGGATATTTCAATGTCGTTTGAAGTGGTGTATTCACCGCGCGACATCCATTCGCCCCATGCGATTTCCGACTCTGAGTTGTGGTCCAGAGAGAGGGCACTTACGCCGAAGCGTACATTGCCTTCGCCGGTGAGGGGAGCGGAGTAGTACATGCCTGCCCATGATGTGGTCAGACCCATGAACACGGGTTCGCCGCCTTCTCCTTGAGCATAGAGCTTGAACATGGAGGTTTTAACGTCGAGGTTGTAGACTGGCTCGTACTTGGCCTTGTCGTTGGGCATGTTGAAGATGATCTTACCGTCGATGCCTTTGTAGTGGTTGGCGAGAACGGCAGTCTTGGTCACCTGAGGTGTAGCAGGCACTGTGGCTTCTCCGCGTTTGATGGACACCTCACCGAGCAGGAGGTCCAGATCCTTGGCATTGGTGAAGTGAAGGGCCATCAGGGCGAGGGTCTTGTTGTTGAGCAGCGAGTTGAGCTGACGGTCAACAGTGAATGTCACTGTCTGCCATGCGTCTTCGTCGGCTTCTGCTTCGGAATCGAGCACTGTCAGGTAGCTTTCACCGAGCACTTTGGTCTCGTCGCCTTCGGCTGTGAGGACGAGGGACACTTTTTCGGCGGAGCCAGACAGAAGTTTGTAGCTTACGGTGATGACGTCATAGCGCTTCAGTCCGAATTTGGTCTTGAAGAGGTGCAGGTAAGCGTCGTCGTCTGTGCCGGTGATCTTAAGACATGAGCCGCCTACGTATGCGTCGTCCCATGTGAAGGTCGACTTCATGGTCACGTCACCTTCTTTCACGTCGCGGCCGAGCAGCGAGGGTGCCCACCAGTAGCGCCAGGTGGGGAGATAGTCCTGTACGCCGATGTTGTACCATTCGAGATCGTTCTGGCGCTCACCCTTCCAGTTGAAGAATCCGCCGTTACCGAGGTTGAAGTAAGAGATGAACGGTTCTTCGGAGAGGTCCCAGTTCAGGGCGCTGCGGGCCGACATCAAGGCCGACATGCCGAAGAATGTGGGAGAGCCCTGGTTGCAGGCACCGTCCTTCACTTCCAGCTGGATGGCGGGGTTCTGCGGGCCGTTGCCGAAGTAGCGTTCGATCGAGGTGAGATATGTGCTCTGCAGTGCGGCGGGAGTGGATCCGTTTGTGTTGCGGTTAAGCCAGAGCATGTTGTTGGCATGTGCGCCCCAAAGACCGACAGACACGTTGTTCTGGCTCAGGTACACCCAGTTGTTGGTGCCGGGGTCGTTGCCCTGCATGTTGAATCCGGCATAGATGTACATCGGGTCGATGCCCATGTTGTTGGATTCGTTGACTGAAGAAGTGAGGTTGGATGTTCTTCCCCAGTTGTAGTTGAAGAACAGAGATGCGCGACGGTTGCCGTTGCTGCCGTAAATGCCCTGGTTGTGCGATCCCAGACCACGGTCAAAGGCGATGCTGCCATAATAGCTCGTGCCGTCATACCATATGTGCTCAGCGGTATGGATGCCTTTCTTATTGAGATAATCGATAATAAACTCGTGCTGTGCGGCGATCTTCTGGACATACGATGAGCCGCCGTTAAACTCGGAGTTGTAGCCGAGACCGTCGACACCGTGGTAATAGAGGAACTTGGCTATGGCTTCATTATCGAGATTGGCCTGGCCGCTGAGACATGTGGACCAATTGCTCGTCAGACCGCCGAATGGAATGGAAGCCACGCCGGACACAGCCACACCGTTCTTGTGGGCCACGTCGGCGAACGCGCCTGGCACCCAGCCGTGGGGTGATGTCCAGTCGCCGTAGTGGGTCACATAGCTCCACATTGAGAATGTCTCGGAGTCGAAGCGTCCGTTAGGAAGTGCGTTCGCACCGTTGTCGGTGTTTGTATCGCCGACAGGCACCCAGAAAACCAGACGCTTGTCGTTGGTCTCATTCAGATTCTGGTTTACCTGTGTGGCCAGATTGCGGAACTGTTTGTGGGGTTTTACGCGGGAGATGAAGAAGTTTTCGTCCTCCATGTTCAGCGTGCCGTTGTTCCACTGCTGGACATAATTGTGGAGCTGGTCGCTTGCCGGCCACTTTATGTAGCTCGAATTATAGACCTGAGCTCCTGCTGTCGCGGCGATTGCGGCAACTGAGGCGAAAAGATAGTACCTTTTGCTCATGATTGGTTTGAGAAATAATGGTAAAAATAAATTGATTAAGGTTTATATAAACTGCTTGGTCCCGGACATTTCTTATCCGGAACCAAGCAGTTAGTTAATTTAGCGGTAGAGTGGAGCGTCGTTGAAGATTACCTTGAATTCATTGCCGCTGATAGACAAGGTCACCGTTCCGTTGACCTTGACATTGTAGTCGTCGATGCTTTCGATATTGAGCGATGCATCAACCACTTCTGCACTTGATCCGTCGACGTCGGCGCCGGTGAAATCAGCAGCTGTCAGTGTGCCAGTGAATTGGGTTTTCGGTTCCTTGGTATAGAGGTTGATCGAACTGGTCTCGCTGTTTTCGAGAGAAATAAACAGGCCATCATCCATGATGCCGCTGGAGCCGTCGGGCGAGGTGGTCGGGTCGACAATCACGTCATCCATGCCGTCCTTGACGGTCACCTCATTGCTCAGAGTCAGAGTCTTGCCTGAATATGATGTCACAGTGGCCGTGATAGTGGCTTTGCCTTTGCCTTTGGCTGTCACAGTGGCTGAATCGGTGGTGCCCTCTACTGACACTACGTTGGGATCCGACGAAGTCCATGTCACAGGATATGTGTTGGGCTGCTTGGACTCGGTGACGATGTTGAGCGAGAAGTTTTCTGTCTGGCCTACGAGAAGGTTTGAAACAGTGTTGCCCCATGTCATCTGCACAAGTTCTTCCATCACTGTCACATCAAACGATTTTGTTTTGTCGAGGGCTGTGAGTGTGACTGTGGTTTTGCCTGGTTTCAGGCCCTTAAGCACAAGCAGGGTGCCGTTGTAGGACAGTGAGTCGAGTACGGTGCGGTCTTCGATCTTCACAGTCGGACGGTGGTATGCGAGTGATGTGAGCGGTTCGATGCTGGCATTGAACTCGAAGTTCTTGCCTGCTATGGCCACAAGATTGTCCATCGACTGCTCTGGGTCCACAGGGGTGATCACGATGTCGTCCACAGGGAAGTCCTTGTCAAAGTCGAGCACTGTGATATAGGCCTTCATCACCAGAGCAGCAGTGTCGGGCGAACAGAAGTTGATCACGTTTTCGCCGGGGGTGAGACCGGAACGGAGCGAGAGCACGCAGTCGTAGCCGTATTCACACAGTACCTCTCTCATGCCTGTCACCAGCAGTGAATTGCCGGATTCCACTTCCCATTTGTAGCTGCCTTTGGCATTGGCTATGTCTTCGGCGCGTGCTCCTTCCACCATGAAGCGTGCGTAGACCTTGACGTCGCTGTTGATATTGACGGTTTTGCGCACTTCATAGAAGAAGTCGTAGAACTGGTCGCCGGTGGGAGGACTCATGTTCATGCTGGGATCGGGATCCCACATGCCCACCTTGATGTTCGGGCCGATCACGATTTCGGTAGTCGCGGATGCGGTATTGCCGTTGCCGCCTACGGTGAGGGTCACCTCATAAGTGCCGTAGCTGCGGTCGGGGTGGAACAGAACGCCCACCCGCTCGGCCTTTTCGTTAAGGAAGATATAGTCGTCGGCGAGAGTGACTTCAGCGGGACCGTCGTCAACCTTTTTCAGTTCTGCCACGGGTTTGTAGTCATCGAGAATCGACCATGGCGACACGGAGAACCATGCAGTGTCGGTCACTTCGATGTCGCTCGCGCGATAAGAGCGCTTGCTCTCGGTCAGAGGGGTCACGCCTTCGGCCTTGTGTGTGGTCACCGATACTGATGCTATGGCAAATTTGCCGTTCTCCAGCGTGGCGCGGAGCTTTGTGGTCTTGCCTTGTGCTCCGGCCTTGCCTTTTACACCATAGTGCATCACATCGCCGATAGACTTCACTATTTTGGGAATGGTATAGGTGGAGTCTGCCTCGTTAAAAATAGTGTCACCGTCCATAAACACGGTGTCACGCCAGTTCACCACTTCAGCGATAGTCTCGTCGTCGATCGACCATTTTACGGGGGTGTCGATCGCGTTGCCGCTGATGTTTGAAACGGAAGCTGATACTTCCACCACATCTCCCAGAGTCAACGATATGGCAGAGGGTGAGATTGATACGTAAACCTCTGTGGCACCTTCAAGGGTGTCATCCTCCTTACAGGACGGTGCCAGCACCAGAGCGCCGGCGGCCGCCATGGCCATCAAAAGGGAATGCTGAAATATTTTCATTGTTTATTTTGTGCTGATTTGATGGGGGTTAGAAATTGTTACGGGCCTCAATAGTGTTTGAAGGATTGTCATCCGATTTGTCACCGCGGGTCCAGGTGTCGCTGTTGTCCCAGAACACCTTTATGCCGCCGTGCTGTGCGCCGCCGGCTCCGAGAGCTTCCTTGGCCGATGCCATTTCAAGGGCGTTGTTGGTGGTTTCCTTGAATGTCATGCGGCGGATCTGCAGTTCGTAGTCTACGTCGGGATACATCGAGTTGAGGTACACCGGGAAGAGACGGGGATAGCCCGTGCGGCGGAAAGTGGTCCAAGCCTCGGCGCTCATCGGGAAGTTGCCGATATACTTCTGGGTGATGATCTTTTCGAGCTTGGTCTCGTCGTCATCGGCTTCATTCCATTTCACGCCGATGCTCACGCGGCCTTTGGTGTTGTGTTTGAAATCCAGAGGATCGACATAGTCCACCACATCACATGTTTCCTGATTTATGTATGCGTCCACATCATAATTGTCGAGTTCACCGCCCTGGGCATAGACCTTGTTTTCTTCAAACATCAGGCGTATGCCTTTTTCATAGAACTCCTGGGCGGTGCCTCCCATGGCCCATCCGCGCAGAGCGCCTTCGGCACGCAGGAAGATCACTTCAGACAGTTTGATGAACGGCTGGGACATGGTGCTGAAATTCTCATGAACAATACCGAAAGGACCGTAGTTGCGCTCCTTGTTGGTGGTGTTGCTCATGACAATGCCGGGACGTATGCCGTAGATGCTCTTGTCGGCCTGGATGCCGGTGTTCTTTTCGGTGATTGGATACTGGAATCCGTCGAACCATACGTTGATCAGCGGGTTGTTGAAGTGCTTGAGGATGTTTTCAAGCGAAGCTCCCAGACGTATGTCGTCCCAGTTTACGCTGATTTGATATATGCAGCTCTTGTGGCCGTCGGTCGAGGCATATGCCAGATCGCGGTCGCCATCGGTGAGCACGCCTATGCCGTCGGCAATGGCTTCCTCGGCTTTGGCCTGCGCTGTGGCGGGATCCACGTTCACTATGTTCATGGCCATACGAAGTTTAAGCGAATTGGCAAATTTGACCCAACGTCTCCAGTCGCCGTTGGAGATGGTCTTGGTGGGGTCTTCGATTTTTTCGAGTTCCGACGCTGAAGGCTGTTCGGCTTTCAGTATGGCTATGGCTTCGTCAAGATCGAGGAATATCTGCTTGTAGATGTCTTCGCCTTTTTCGTAGGTCAGCGGCGGCACACGCTTATTGTTGCGCCAGTCGGTGAAGGGGATGGTGCCGTAGAAGTCGGTGAGTTCATGGCCGAGATAACCCTGGATTATGAGAGCTATGGCACGCCATGCGGGCTTGCCGAGCTCGGTGGCCGCGAAGATGGCGTTTTTGCTCTGCTGGAAGAGCTGGTTGTCTATCGGACCGCCCAGATAGTCGTTGTCGGGGGTATAGAGCGTGGGCATCGGGCCGCCGAATGTGAAGGTGCCTTTGGAGGTGGTCCAGTATCCGGCATAGTTGTCAACGTTGTTTGCACGCTGATACTGGTACTTGTGGGGTTGCCACGAGCCGTTCGGCTCGTGGGAGTAGTTCAGCATGAAAGGTATGGCGCCGCGCAGTTCTTTTTCAAGCACGGTGATATCCTTGGCTCCGAGACCGGCTTCGTCCTCGGTGTCAATGGACCCCTGGTCGCCCATCATCCAGGGATATTCTTCCTGGAATTTGTCGCCGCAGCCGGTGAGGAGCATTGACGATGCTGCGAGAGCAGCTGCAAATATATGAAGTTTCATATCTGTGATGGTCTGTTATTTGGTAAGGTGTGGTTTAGAAATTGAGTTTGAGGGTGAGAGCGTAGCTGCGGGTGGTGGGCAGGGCATAGTTGTCGATGCCTCCCAAGCCGTTGCTCGCGGTCATGGAGATGTCGGGATCTACGGGAGAGTCCTTGTAGATGAAGAACGCGTTTTTCACGGAGAACTGTACGGTCAGGCCCTTGTTTGCGGCAAACAGGTTGGGCATGGCGTAGCTCAGCGAGATGTCACGCATGCGGAACGATGTTGCGTTGTAGATGTGGTCTTCCATGGGCCAGTTACCGATGGTCTCGTAGTACTTGCGTATTGAGATCTTGCGTCCGGAGTTGTCGGGCAGATACATCAGCAGAGTGCCGTCGGCAGCCTGAAGGTTGGGATCGGCCATCGCTGCCAGACGTGCGTCGGCTGTGCGCTGCGACATGCCCCACTTGTCGAGGTCAGACTCTGTCAGGCTCATCACTTTACCGCCGATACGGCCGTCGATGAGGAAGTAGAGAGTAAGGTTCTTCCAGGTGATGGTGTTGTTCCACCCCAAGGTCACGGGAGAAGTTGTGTTGCCCACGAAAGTGTCGTAGGTGCCGGTAGCCATGGCGGGCATGGCGTTCTCATAGTCGCCTTCGTTGAGGATCTTGATGGTGCCGTCGTCGTTGCGGTCGAAGGAGTTCACATAAAGGTCGCCGTAGCGTCCGCCTTCTTTATATTTCACCTTGAAGGCGCTCGGACCGATCTGCACTTCGTAGGGCGCTCCGCTCTCGGTCTTGTAGGTCTCGAGGATGCGGTTGTCGTTCCATGCCACGTTGAATCCGGTGCGCCATGTCCAGTCGTTGTTGAACACCCAGCGGTACGATGCGGAGAACTCCACGCCGTAGTTGCGGATCTTACCGGTGTTGACGGGCTTGGATTCGCCGGATGCGGTGGTCACGTACATGAACTGGTTTTCGAGCGTGGAGTTGTAGTATGTCACGTCGAAGTTGAACTTGTTGTTGAACATCCACACGTCCACACCGGTTTCGAACGCGCGTGTGGTCTCGGGCTTGGGATCGTCGAACAGCGGCGGACGGGCATTGACCGTGCCGTTGCCGAAGTCATAGCTCTGACGGGCGAACAGGGTGTTGGGGATCGGGTTACCCACAACCGAGTAGCTGCCGCGCCATTTCAGCTGGTCGAGCCAGCTTACGGGGCCGAAGAAGCGGTCGATCAGCACGTTTGCGCCGACAGACCAGTAGCTGAACGATTTGTAATTGTCGCTCTTGCCCATGAACTGCTGGAAGGACTGGGCCCATTCCAGACGGTAGCTGCCGTCCACATAGACTTTGTCGAAGAGACCTACGGATGCGGTGGCGAAGAATGCTGCACTCCAGTCGTTGTAGTTCCATGAGTCGTATGCGCTGGTTGCGGATCCGTTCGGGTTCTCGGGACGTGAGTGCTTGTTGTTCTGAGGCACGAATGCGTTGGGCAGACCGCAGGTGTCGATGTTGGTGGTGATGTTGGTGCTGCGGGTGTAGCGGCGGGTGAAGTTGCCGCCGGTGGCCAGATTCACGTCGAACTTATCGGCGAAACGGTCGTTCCATGTGAGCATGTGGTCATTGTAGATGTCGCTTGACATGCTGTTGCCACTGTAGTACTTACCGCCCTTCACGTCGAGCATGGTCTTGGTGGAGGTGTTGGCATACATTTCGTTGAGTGAGTTCTCGTGCACATAGTCCACGGAGAAACGTGTCTGGTATTTGAGGTTCTGCCAGATGTTCACGCCCAGTGTGATGTTGCCGAGCAGTCGGTCGCGCTTTACCTGGTCGTTGATCATGTTGGCGGTCCAGTAGGGGTTGTTCAGGTATTCGCCGTCGAAATCCCATGTCTGCAGGGGCTGGCCGAGCAGTTTGGGGTTGCCGAGCACTCGGTCATAGACGATCTCGTCGGCCATGGTGCCCACGTGCTTGTAGTGGTTGCGGTAGTAGCGCATGTCCACTTCGGCCGGTGTGCGGTAGAGAGAATACATGGCCGAGAGGGCGCGGCCCACCACGGGGGTGTTGTCCGTGCGCTGGTTGATCCAGTTGAGCGATGTGGACACGTTCACGCGTTTGTTGAAGAGCGAAAACGATTCTTTCAGCATCACGTTGTTTCGCATGAACTTGTTTTCGGGAATGACGCCTGTCTGATACGTGTTATTATAAGAGAAGTACGTGCGCGAGTTCTCCGTACCGCCGGAAAGAGTGATGCCGTTGTTCAGCGTCAGTCCGGTCTGGAAAAAGTCAGCCGAGGCGTTGCGGGGTGTGGCTGTCAGATATGGGCGTGCTGCCAGTTCATCGGCGCTGCGGGTGCCGATCTGCGGTCCCCAGCCGTTAAGGTCGCCCAGACGTCCGGATGCGATCACGTCACCGTCAAGGCCGAACACCTGCTGGGTGCGCGGATATGTGGCGATGCGGTCAATCGAGGTTGTGGAACTGAAGTCCACTTTCACCTGGCCGGCTGTGCCGGTCTTGGTGGTGATGACGATCACGCCGTTGTTGGCGGCCGAGCCGTAGAGCGCTGCTGCGTTCGGGCCTTTCAGGATCGTCATGTTTTCGATGTCTTCGGGGTTGATGGTCGAAAGCAGGTCGTCGCGCGAGCGGCTGCCGCCATACACGATCTCATCTGCTCCCACCTGGGAACCCATGCCGTCCTGCATGGGCACGCCGTCGATCACGATCAGCGGCTGGTTGGTGCCCAGAATGGAGGTGTTGCCTCGGAGTGTGATTTTCGAGGCGCCGCCGCCTGCACCGGAGTTGTTGGGGGTGATGGTCAGACCGGCAGCCTTGCCCTGGAGGGCGTTGACGAAGTTGTTGCTCTTGATTCGAGTCACTTCATCGGCCTTGACGGTCTGAGTGGCGTAGGTGAGGGTGCGGGCTTCGCGCTGGATGCCCATGGCGGTCACCACGACTTCGCCCAGTTGCTGGGAGTCGAAGTTCATGTTCACGGTGAGCGGCTGGCCCTGCCACACCACGTCTACCGGAGAATATCCCACGGCCGAAATGCGGAGCTTTGTTCCGCGAGCCACGTCTGGTATGGCGAAAAGTCCGTCGAAATCAGTAGCGGCGCCCTTGGTGGGGTTGTTCACTACCTGAACTGACGCGCCGATCATCGGCTCGCCGTTTTCGTCATAAACCGTACCGGTGGCTTCTGAAGCGGATGCCTGCTGTGCGGCGGGAGCCGTCGCGGCCCATGCCGGAGCCGGCATGAAGCAGCCGAGTGCCGCTGCCGCTGCCACCGTCAATGTCAACTTTTGCACTGAGTTGAATGGTTTTAGCATAAGGTTTGTGATATTAGTTAAATGTTTATGTGATAATAGTTAGCGGATTTATTTCGCGCAAAGGCGTTTTATTATAAGGTACAAAGGTACATGTTTTTTCTTAATAAACTACATCTTTAATGTTAAAAATCCGGTTTTAACATAATTGTTTTTAAACATGTCACAATTATTTGTGTCGTAAGCATAAAAGATATACTTTTGCAAGAAAATTACTCTTTAACTTAAATAACTAAGTCTAAAATCACAAAACCGTAATGCAAAGAAAATTATCTCTGTTAGCCGCTCTGATGGCCATGACAGCGACAGTAAGTGCGCAGTCATTTCAGGACGGCTATGTGCAGTGGCCGGCAAGCGACCAGCTGCACAACTATGTCCAGCAGTGGAGCAACGGCTCGCTGAACATGGAGGACGAAAACTTCTTCATCTCCCGCGTAAAACCCCACAAACAGTTCCGCAATCTGGCCACGCAGGTCAAGCAGAACATCAACGAAACCAACGACAAACGCTTGGTGTTCTGGGTGCCTGTCGGTGACGTCAAGACCGATAATGGCGCGAACGCACTGCCCAGCGGACGCTTCGACTCCGAAGTGTTCTCGATGTGGAGCTATGTGACCCACTACGGCGACTGGACATCACCACACGGCTGGGTGCCCGGCGGTTTTGCCGACGTGGCCCACAAGAACGGTGTGGCTGTGTCCGGCGTGGCTTCCATTCCATTCGGCACCATCACCCACAACTGGAACACATGTCTCACCGGCCAGGCCAATCTCGACAGTGAGTCCATAGCCAAGTTCCTCTATTACCACGGTGTCGACGGTCTCGGCTACAACTCCGAATTCTCCGGAAACGCAGACGCAGTACAGAAGATTGCCGCACAGCACGAGGATATCATCGAATATCTCAATGGCAAAGGCATCCACACCGCTGAACACATGTGGTATGACGGTACCTCCATTTCCGGCGGTATCTCCTTTGACCGTGGTCTGGGATCACACAACCAGGACATTTACGGCAGCAACGGCAAACGTCGCTCATCTCTGTTCTTCAACTACAACTGGGGCAGCAACCGTAACGCCAATCTTACCCGTTCGGTCACAGCGGCCAATGATATGGGCATCGACCCGCTGTACATCTACGCCGGCTTCAACATGCAGGGCAACGACCCCGGATCAGGCAACTGGGAATACCTGAGCCAGAACAACATATCGATCGGTCTCTGGGGCGCTCACGACAATAATATGATCTGGCTCGCGCGTGCATCCAACGGTTCCGCTCCCAAAACTGTCCAGAAGACATATCTTGAATCAATCGAACGCTACTTCGGCAACGGCCCGCAGAACCCCGCCATCCAGCTGTCAGTGACAGATGGTTCATGCTGCAAGTTCACTTCCGACTTCTTCGGCATGTCGGCCATGATGTCGGCCCGCAGCGCCTTGAACTGGGATCTCTCCGAAGAACCCTTCATCTCCTACTTCAACCTCGGTAACGGTCAGTTCTTCAACTGGAACGGCGAGCGTCAGAACGATATCGAATGGTACAACATCGGCGTGCAGGACTATCTCCCCACCTGGCGCTACTGGTGGGCACCCTCGCTGCTCGGCCGCAACGTGACAAAAGATGACATGACCATGAAGTCGACCTTCACATGGGACGACGCATACGTAGGCGGCTCCTGTCTGCAGATCACGGGCTCTCAGGACGACGCTTACCTCCACCTCTTCAAGACTAAATTCGGCTTGAAGATGAACGACGTCATCACCGTACGCTATAAACTGCGTTCCGGTTCCGCCGAAAAAGTGTCCCTCGTCCTCACAGCCGAAGGCGACGAGACCAAAGTACTCGGTGAAAACTATCTGACAGTGCTCAACTCCGAGACTGAAGTTGACGACGAAGTATGGCAGACCGCTGAATTCACTATCAGCCGTCAGCTCAACTCGCTGCTCAACAACAAGACCCTCGCCCTGATGGCCCTTCACTTCACCAATGCCAAGGATCTGGACCTCCTTATCGGTGAGGTTTCCATCAAGCGCGGCACCACAGCCACTCCCGCCACACCCGAGGTTACTATGGCCAAAGTGCTTGGCAGCCACTACAAAGGCGTCGACGGCAAGCTCATCTTCAACATGCCCAACGACAAGGCCAAGTACGAACCCGTCTACAACCTCGACGTGAACACCTCCATGTTCAAGATCTATGCACGTGAAGAAGGCGGCGAACCCGTGTTCATGGGTGTGACCACCTCATGGGCCGCTCTTATCTACAACGCTCCTTTTGAAGCCGGTTCTAACGCTCCCGTGCAGTTCGGCGTAAGCGCACTTTCTGCCGACCACAAGAGCGAATCTGAAATCGCATGGTCCGAACCTATGGCCCGCGGCGAATACACCGTCAACAACGACATCACCATCAACAAGTCTGTGATCAAACCTCTTGAAGGCTTCGAGATCAAGTATGTCGATCCTATCCACACCGTGTCCGACTGGGCTCTCTACGACGCAGCCGGCACCAAGGTATTTGAAGTCAAGGGCGCTACCGGCCTGAAGATGGAAAAAGGCAAAGGCCTTGCCGAGACCGGAGGATATGATCTGGTTATCGACGAAGGCACTGCCAACGAACGCCGTTTCGGTTACTACGTTCAGGTATCCTCCGAAGAAGTGGGCGCAATGCCTGAAATCTACACTATCACTCTCAACGAAGAGGAGACCAGTGAAGATGCAGAGCCCGTCAAACTCACCATGATCGACAACACTCCCACCGATGCCGTTACTGTAGGCTACACCGGACGCGATGCCGACGGTTCTGCTTCACGCGGTGTAAGGCTCAACGAGCACTTCTTCGGCTGCAAGGTCAGCGATCTCGGTCTCGGCGCCGCACAGTCATTCTCTGTAGCGTTCTGGATCAAGTATGACGCGTTCCCCGCCGACGACAAGGAATGGGCGCTTCTCGACATCACCAACCGTGCAGGTCGTTGGCCCGTGTCCAACTGGGGCTTCTGCTGGCTGCGCGGCAACAAGGAAGGCAAGATATCTAACTATACTTTCCGCGGCGCTTCCTCAGACGGAGTTTATCCCCATGAACTGAAATACGAATTTGAGGATACCAAGTTCCAGCCCAATGCTTGGACCCATATCGTGATGACATTCGACTATCAGAGCGCCAACATGTTCCGTTCGAAACTCTATATCAACGGTGTGCTGCAGAAGGCCATATTCACCCGTCAAGGCAACTATGGCGGTACTCAGGAAGACTACGCGGTCAAAAACTACGGCATCAACGCTACCGACTGGATCTCCATTGGCGGTCTGCCCCACAACGGCTTTGCCATCAACGGCACTCTCGATGACTTCCAGATCTGGAACAAGGCTATGTCCGACGAGGAAGTCAAGATTTCCATGAAGGGTCTCGATGCCGGCAACCTGCCTGCCGACGTGCTCTGCTTCTGGGATTTCGAAGACGAACCTACTGCCGGACACGCCTTCAAGTCAAAGGGAGCCAAGAGCGATGTGGAAGCCTATAGCTATGACTGTCTCGGCGGTGAACAAGAAGGTCAGGGCTTCCAGACCCCTCTGGAACCGGGATATATCTCCGGCTGTCCTTTTATCAGCGGCACTGCATTCCCTGTGGTTACCAAGCCCGTCTGGACTGCCCGCAAGTCTGTGATCACCGACGTTACCGGCAACGGTGAGAAAGGTTCCGCCAAGGTATCGTTCACCAAGCCCGGCGATTACACACTCTCGCTCTCTCTCGCCAACTCCTATGGTGAAGACACTAAGAACTATCCCGTATTCATCGTGGATCAGACCTCTGGTCTCACCGGCGTAGAAGCAGCCGACGAGATGAACATCTACACCGTCACCGACGGTCTGTTCGTTGAATTTGCCGAAGCCGGCGCATACGTTGTGTCTGTCTACAACGTACAGGGTCAGCTCGTAGCCGAGAAGGCTGCCGCAGCCGAAGCAGGCAACAAGATGCAGGTTTCCCTCGGTCAGAACGGCGTGTATGTTGTCAAGGTTACCAAAGACGGCGAGACTTACCGCTCTGTCAAAGTGATGAAGAAGTAAATATCGACATCGCTGAATAATAAATACAACGCCCGGGCTTGTAGAAGTCCGGGCGTTGTCTGTTTGGTCGTTGGCGGTTTTTGTGAGACGCCTATCTGTACAGATGATAGCGTGCCGACCGCTCTTTGAATCCGGCGGCGTCTCTGTGCCATATGTCAAGGATGTCGGCCACACGGTGTGAGCGGGCGAACAGACGGCGCACATCGCGGCTGCCGCACACCTTGTCGAACATGTCGTGGCGTCCGGCAGGCGCCGTCTTGAATGCCGCATTTTCAGGATACATTGCCGCCAGCTCCTGCATGATGTAGAACTGGATCAGTGTCAGTTCGGCCTTGTCGGGGTCTGTGATGTGGAGTTCCACACCGTGCAGTTGTTCGCCCTTTCCGAAGCCGTAATATGGCTTGATGTGCAGCGGACGGAACCTGATGCCGGGCAGATTCAGGGCATTTAGACGTTCGGTCAGACGGGCGGCGTCGATCCATCGGGCACATGCCACGCGGAAGGGCATGGTATAGCCCACGCCGATGCTGATATAGTCAAGCTCGCCCATGATGCCGGTGGCGGGATAGAGCAGAGTGGTCTCGGCCGACGGTATGTGTGGCGAGGTCAGCACCCATGGCATACCGGTGTCGGCATACGTCATGGTGCGGGTCCATCCCTCCATCGGCACTACGGTAAGGCGCGCCTTGCCGCCGAATTCCGTGTCGTTGAGATAGAGGGCCAGTTCGCCGGCTGTCAGCCCGTAGATGTAAGGTATCCTGTACTGGCTCACGAACGATATGCAGTCGGGATCCGTCACCGGGCCTTCCACCCTGTTGCCGCCTAACGGATTCGGGCGGTCGAGCACCACCATCTCCTTGTCATGTTCGATGCACGCTTCCATGGCTTTGCCGAGAGTGGATATGAATGTGTATGACCGGCAACCGTTGTCCTGTATGTCATAGACCAGGGCGTCTATGTCTGCAAGCATCGCTGCCGTGGGCTTGCGTGTCTTGCCGTAGAGAGAGTGCACCGGCAGGCCTGTGGCGGCGTCTTTGCCGCCTGCCACCGTGGCCCCGGCGGCTATGTCGCCGCGCACACCGTGTTCGGGCGCGAAAAGCGCCGTGAGATTCACCTCGGGGGCCGAGTGAAGCAGATCGGCCGTGGAGCGCAGATCGGTGTCGACTCCGGTGGGATTGGTGATCAGGCCCACCCGTTTGCCGGCGAGCTGTCTGTAGCCGTCGTCGCGCAGCACCTCCACCCCCGGCTTGACTTTGGCGCCGGCTTCCGCGGGTGAGAGTGCGGCGAGCATACATGTCATCAATATTGTTGTTGCAGTCTTCATCAGTATAGTTTTTTTATTACGGTTTCCGGAAAATAATGGGCGAGAATCTCGCGGTAGGAATAGCCTTTTTCAGCCATCATGGCGGCGCCGACCTGACACAGGCCCACTCCGTGGCCCCAGCCGGCTCCGTGGAGCGTGAATGAACCGTCGGTGCCGCGTTCCACCGTGAAGGCCGAACTGCGCAGATGGCTATCCGACAGCCAGCGGCGTATCTCCAGCTCTTTGCCTACGGTGCGTGTGAGCCGTGTGCCGGTGATGCGTAGCCGTGTGATGCGGCCCGATGCCCCGCGCTCCAGTGGGGTCAGCGACGTCACGGTGCCGAAATCCAGCCCCGACCGCCGCGCTATCAGCTCCGACAGTTCCCGCTGTGAGTATCTCACCGTCCACCGGAAAAAGTCGGGCGTGGTCTCTTGGTCGAAATCATTGAGCACTTGCGAAAGCACACGGGAGTCCGACGTGTTGCAGTGACATTCTACGGGGGCCGACTTTATCCACTTTGCCGCGCCCTCTTCCGTGTGCAGGCCGGGGGGGATGTGTGTCGGCGTGGCGGTGTCGGCCAGAGCGGTCAGATATGGATGATGGCGTGATTCCCAGCAGTTCTCGAACGTTTCGGTCACTCCGCCGCAGCATTTCGAGAAACGCGTGTCGCAGAGATACCCGTCGGCAGTGGCGAGCACCATGCCGGCGGTTTCGCTCACGGCGATGTCGACCTGTGGCGTCGACGCGCGGGTCACGCCCTGATAACGCTGGCAGTGATCGTCGGCACACACGTCGAAATCCGTATGATCGTCACGGTCATACCATTTTATGATCTCCTCTCCGGCGCATTCGCGGCTCTCGGATGTCGGGGTGCCCGGGAAGGTCAGGCAGCGGGTGAGTCTCAGCTGCGCGAAAAGCCAGCTGCGCGAAATCACCGCATGGGCCTTCAGCAGTTCTGCCGACGATGTGGCGTTCATTTCCGACGAGATCACCGAACGCAGATATTCTTCGGCATCCACGCGGTTCACCACCCGGGTGCGTCCGTCGGGCAGCGGACGCAGCTCCACCGTGCCGGCAAATCGCTGTGTCTGTCGGCGCTCCCAGTGAAACCCTATGCCTATGGTCACGTCGGCCACTTCGGTGGTGTCGCCGTGGCTTGTGACCCGTGGTGTCATCGTGTCGATTATGCCTACCTCCACTTCCGGACGCCGGAAAGTCACATCTGAGACAATCTCCTCCAGCAGATCGCTGTCAAGCCTTTCAAAATCCTCGCGGCGCACCGTGATGAACGTGCCGCCCATGTCGATGCTGGCCGGACTCACGGTGATCTCTCCGTAGCGCGACGGACGGTGGGCGCGGCGCGGTATCACTGTGATCCGTCCGTCTGTACACAGGACGTTGACCATCTCGTCGCTCTCCGGTTCAGCGCCTTCCGGAAGCTCGTACGAGAAGCAGAACCGGGGCACTGTCACATACTCCGACGGCACCGCCTGAAAATGCATGTGGTCGGGGGCCGATGCGCCGGCGCGGGCGCCGTTGAACAGCACGGTGTAGCCCGGCAGCAGACGCGACAGTTCCCGCATGTCGGCTGTGCGCCCCTTAAGCGACTGGGGCGTGTGGCTGTCGGCGGCTATCACCAGATGTCCGCGAAAAATGGGGTAGGGGTTCACCAGTATCGTATATCCCTTCCATGCCAGTCCGCTCTGTTGCCGCGGACGGTTGGCCGCGCACAGAAAACATGGCCGCGCCGCGATAGATGCCGCGTCGACCTTGGCTGCCGTGGATATGGCGCGCGACGGATTGAACTGCACGGTCACCTTTTGGCCGAACACGTCGATGCTGCGCGATTCCACGTGTGCGAGCGCTCTGTGGCGCTCGGCCGCTTCGGGCCACGACCCGAGCTGCCGGTCGATGAAATCCTGTATGTTCATTTTTGGTCACTGTTTAGCCTGATGCGGGCCATCAACTCTATGGTGCGCAGCTGGTCCTTGTAGAGATTGTTGGCATTGATGCGCTCCACTGGCAGATTGCTGTCGGAGTTCCCTCCCCAGCGTCTGCAGAAATACAGTGAGTCGAATATGCGGCCTATGCGGTATTCGCGGCTCAGCCGCAGTCCCATGGCATAGTCCTCGCCATAGCATGTGTCGGGAAACCCTATTTCTCTTGCTATCGGGGTGAAAAACGCGCGCGGCGCACCTAATCCGTTTATGCGTAGCGCGTTGTTGCGCCCGTTCTCGTCAGTCCATTCGGCATGGTCTATCAGGCCTGGGGGTATCGTGTTCAGATCGAAATCCGTCAGGGTATATGAGCCGATCACCATCGCCGCGCCTGTTTCATGAAATTTTGCCGCTATACGGCTCAGGATGTCGTCGGAGGAATACACATCGTCGCTGTCCAGTTGCACGGCAAAACGTCCGCATTGCGGATGATTCAGCCCGGCATTCCAGCATCCGCCTATTCCGTGCCCTTCGCCCGGATCGACTGTCACAACCCGCGGGTCTTCGGCCGCTATGGCTGCCACGGTTTCCGATGTCCCGTCGGTGCTGTGGTTGTCGACCACGAGCACGTTGAAGGCAAATTCTGTCTGCTGCGACAGCGCGCTGCGTATGGCGTCGGAGATCGTAGCCACGCGGTTCCTCACGGGTATGATCACGGATACCTCCACGGCGAAGTCGCCGCTGAAATCCACCGGCGCTATCTTTTCGGGGGCTATATAGGCTCCGATGGCCTTGAGATGGTCGGTACACGCCTGCTCCATCTCGATTTGGCTGGTTCGGTTACGGGGATCCACGTAGCTGAACTGCGCTTCGCCGCTTTCCTTGGCTGAAGGCTGCTCCTCTGTGGCCGACAGTGTTTCGTTCACGCACACCAGCCGTCCCATCCGGCTCAGCCGCAGCCGCAGATCATATAGTCCGGCCGCGGCATACTCTCCGGTCATTTCGGCCGCAGCATGACGAAGCAGGGCGGTGGGCACGAGCATGGCAGGACCGAAGTCAAAGTCGTTGCGCAGGGCGCCGTCGCGGCATTCTATCACTGGGGTCACAGTCGAGGAACCGTCGGCCCGGAGGGTGGTGTAGTTGCCGTACACCATGGCTGCGGATGTGTCGGCGGCCACCTGTAGCATTCTCTTCAGGTTCACATAGGCGAGCGGAGTGCGTCCAGTGTCGAGCAGAGTGAACTCACCGGTGGCTTCCGAAGCCGCTCTCCTTACCTCGGCCGATGAATGGTTATGAAGTCTTATTATCATGGATTATTGTTTAGAAAGTGCAATATCTGTTTCATAAGTTGCTGGCGTCCGCGCTGGTTGCCGACGCACTCAAACGGGAATCCAAGTGTCACGGAACGGTGAGTGCTGTCGGAGTGTGCCACCGCGGCCGGCATCAGAGTCCGGTCATAGCGCATCACCACGGCCGCAGGACCGGGCGATGCGGGTATGATGGCGTCCGGTGCGGCTGTCAGGCCGTAAGGTTCGGAGTCGGTCTCCCGTCCGAGCATGAACGTGCCGGAACAGAATGAATGGAAAAACCGGCTGTTGACCACATTGGCTGCCATGAACTCTCCGGGCACTTTGCCACGCAGGGCAAATCCCAGCACTCTGGCGGCAAACTCCCTGTCGCTCTCGCAGTCAAGGTCGCTGCCGGTATGGGCGCCGCTGACCAATATGGATGTGCCGGCGCTGGCAAGCGATCGAAGCCTGGCCTGCATTTCCGGCGGAAAAGTCTTATGGGCCGCCGGGCGTGCACCGCAGCCCACTCTGGTGGTGCGCTGCAGTCCGAGGATCAGGTCCACAGCCGTCGGCCGCTGCAGGGTGTCGGCGCAGAAAGCCGCCGCCGATGTGCTCGTATATGAATATCCGGCGGCCATGATCGCCTCGCCGTGTGTCACCGTGAGGTCAAACGTGTTGCCCCTGATCTCACGGCACTCCCATTCCGAGCCCGACGAACCGAAGCCGGGAGCGTCGTCGTCGATCCATGGCTCCGAGCGCATGAATTCCACCTGTCGGCCCGTGCGCGACAGTTCCGATCCCCATGGCACACCCGCCGGATCCGTCAGGCCGAATCCGGCCATGCCGCCGCTCTCGAACCTGTCGGGGCCGCTTACGCGTGTGAAAGCATTGACCACTGTCACCATCGGTCCGGCATTCACGGTCCGTCCGGCCGACAGTACCTCGGATGGAAAGCTGCGTCCGCCGCCGTTGACCGCCGTGATGCGGTAGGAATGTATTATTCCGGGATCTATGTATATGTCGAATTCAGGCTTTTTCGTCTCGCCCACAGGCCGAAAAGGCTCGTCCTCGCTGCCGGTGCGCTCCTCTACGATATAGCTTGTGGGCATTGCTGTCGGCTCCAGTGGATCGGGAGTCCAGTCCCATGTCAGACGGAATTTCCCCTGTTGGTCCGTGGCGTTGATGGCAAAAGCCCTCACCGGGAGCGGCTGCACTATCTCCCGCGCTTGTCCCTGAGCGGCGAAATAGCGCAGTATCCCTTTGTATATTGCTCTGCTCACGTCAAACTTGAACTGCGGATCATGGCCGTAGCTCATATCTGCGAAATTCTGGTGCGACAGCAGCTCTAACAGCATCGACGGCACCTCGGGCACACGGATCTCTATATACGACCTGTCGCGCATGCGCCGTCGGGTCCAGTCCGGATTGTATGCCGCCCTGATGTCGCGCGTCACCGACGAGACTATCGAGTCGGCCAGAGCGCGGTTTAGCTTGCGGGATCGGCCGTCGGGAAAACGCTTGCCCTTGTCCGTGAAAAATATGCCCATGGTCCCAACGGTCTCGTCCGTCTCCGTGGTTCCTGCGTCGGAATGCAGCGAGAACATCATGTCCACCTTCACTCCTAAGACGTTATGCAGATGGTTCACCCACATCGGACGTGCGAAAATGTCGTCGCGGTAGTCGTCTGCGCCGGCCGTCTGCGAATACACCGAATCGGGCATGCCGGCCCATTGCAGCCAGTAGCGGGCCGCTTCGGCATATCGCGGCATGCCGCTTGTGGCATATTTCGGCGTGGTCCCTTGGGTCACGTTGCCGTTCTCCTGCCGCCGGGCCACGTTGCCGCGTCCGCCGCCTATCTTCACTGCGTCGGTGGTGATTGTGCCGTCGCTTTCCGAAAGCGATGTCACCGACACCAACGGCAGCTCCTGCTCGCCGGCGGCAAACGGAAAAGTGCCGAGATACACCCATGTGCCGCCGCCTTTGCGCTGGTTCACGGTAAACTTCTCGGCTCCCGCGGCCGTATTGACGGTATAGTGCACCTTCTCGCAACTCGTCTCGTCTGACTGATAGCTGATATAGACGGCATAACAGCCTGCCGACGGAATCTCCGCCCGCCATTCGGCACTCACCGCCTTCTGCGGGTCGGTGGTCGACCGTGTCATCCGTGCGGCACCCATGGTGAAAGGATTGTCGCCCTGATGCAGTTCCGCCTTCATATAGCCGAATCCTGGCTGTGGCGATGTGGACCAGGCATGCGGTCTGTCGCGCTTCTCTGCCGCCGTCTCATGATATCCTCGTATGCCGTAGGTCCCGTCGGGGTCGATGATCAGTTCGCGCGGCGACTGGTCTCTTTCGCGCGGCATCACCACATATGCCCCGGCGTTTTCCAGCATCGGGGCCAGATAAGGCACTGTGTATGACCGTGTGTAAAGATCCTCGACTGTGCCGAGCAGGCGTGCGCGCTGCCACTCCCACCGGTCGAGCTTCTGTTCGAAATATCGTCCGTGGCTATGGCACACGGCTATGGTCTTGCCCGACAGCGCTCCTTTAGGACCTCCTTCCCGGATTATGAACGCGTCGGCCCAGGCGTCTGCGGTCATGACGGCTATCAGGCAGACAGTCAGCAATGAATATATTCTGTGCAATGACATTGGTATTATCTACTTTGAATTATCAACAAAATTAAGCATTTCATCGCATCCGCCAATATCTTCATGCGGCAAAATCCCTACGGCCTTCCCGTTTGTTATGAATTATTATGATTCCATCACACAAATTCGCCGGATGGCTTCTTGACGCCATAGACCGGCTGCTGGCTCTTGCCGGACTTGAACGTTACCATTCTGTCGAACAGGCCGCTTATCTCCTCATAGTTGTCTGTGTGGCTCTGTTGGTCGGCATATCTATACGCCGTATAGTGCTCTGGTTGCTGCGCCGCTACGTCCGCTTCCGTCACACCGGATGGGGCGAGCTTATGTTGCGGGACCGCACCATGCAGAAATGCTCCCATATAGTCACGCCGTTGGTGCTCATGGCCTTCGTGCCGTTTATGTTCGAATCCTCGTCGACGCTCCACACCGTGGCTATACGCTGCGTAGGCTCGTATCTGCTGATCGCTGTGGGTGTGGTGGTCTCGGCGGTGCTCCATTTCGTGTGGATGCTCTACGACACCCGCGACAACGTGCGCCATCTGCCGCTCAAGGGTCTGCTCAACGTGGCCGTCGGGATGGTGTGGATAATTGTGGCCATACTCACAGTCAGCGTCTGCATCAACCGCTCTCCTGTAGCCCTGCTCGGCGGACTCGGGGCATGTGCCGCAGTGCTCATGCTTGTGTTCAAGGACAGCATCCTCGGTTTTGTGGCAGGCCTTCAGCTCAGTCTTAACGACATGCTCCATGTGGGCGACTGGATCACCGTGCCATCCACGCCTGCCGACGGAGTAGTGGAAGATGTGACAGTCACCGTGGTCAAAGTCCGTAATTTCGACAACACCCTGATCATGCTTCCGCCCTATACGCTCGTGTCTTCTTCATTCCAGAACTGGAAAGGCATGACCGACTCCGGTATGCGCCGCATTGCCCGCGACATACTCATCGACGCATCCACCGTCACAGGCGACACTTCTGCCGCCACATCCGACGGCACCGATCCATCGGCCACCAACCTCGGCCGCTTCCGCGCCTACTGTCTCGACTATCTGCACCGGCATCCCCGGATCACTTCCCGCGGCCTTGTCATGGTGCGGCTTATGCCGCAGACGGAAAGCGGCATCCCCATGCAGATCTACTGCTTCACCGACACCACCGACTGGTACACATACGAATCCATACAGTCGCAGATATTCGAACACCTCACCGCCGCCGCCCCGGCCTTTGGCCTGACGGTCTATAACCTCCCCCCGTCCATCTCACCCTCTCCATCCTGAAATTCACAATTCTATCATATTTTCAGCCAAAAATTTTGCACTCTCGAAAAAACTCCATACCTTTGCACTCGCAATCGCACACGGAGTGGTGCTCGAGCGGTTGAAGAGGCACGCCTGGAAAGCGTGTATACGCCAAAAGCGTATCGCGAGTTCGAATCTCGCTCACTCCGCCACAAGTCCGGCAGTCGTTATGGCTGCCGGACTTGTTTTTTACAGTCTGGCTGGCATCCACTGATGATAACCGGATATACGTTTTTCATGCAGCCTCAGTGAAAATCCGGTATTGGGAATTTTGAACGGCTGTTGAAAATTTGTAACTTTGCGTCAGTAAAAAACGTTTCTATAATTACCTATGAACGGAAATGACGGAATATTGCTCGATGTGCGTGGCCTTCGCGCATCCATCGAGGGAAAAGAAATATTGAAAGGCATAGACCTGCAGGTTCGTCCGGGCGAGGTTCACGCCATAATGGGTCCCAACGGATCCGGCAAATCCACCTTGAGCGAGGTGCTGGCTGGCGATCCGGCCTTTACCGTCACGGCGGGCCAGGTCTCCTTCCATGGCATCGACCTGTTGGCTCTCTCTCCTGAAGACCGCAGCCACGAAGGCCTGTTTCTCTCTTTCCAGTATCCTGTGGAGATCCCCGGAGTGTCCATGGTCAACTTTATGCGTGCCGCCATCAACGCCAAGCGCAAATACTTCGGTGAGCCGGCTCTCAGTGCCGCCGACTTCCTGAAGCTCATGCGCCGCAAGCGCGAGGTGGTGGAGCTGGACAATAAGCTCGCGTCGCGCTCGGTCAACGAAGGATTCTCCGGCGGAGAGAAAAAGCGCAATGAGATATTCCAGATGGCTGTGCTCGAACCGCGCCTGTCCATTCTGGATGAAACTGATTCCGGACTTGACATCGACGCTCTGCGCGTGGTGGCCGGCGGGGTCAACAAACTCAAGACCGAAAGCAACGCCACGATAGTCATAACCCACTATCAGCGTCTGCTCGACTACATCAAGCCTGATTTCGTACATGTGCTCTATAAAGGACGCATCGTGCGCACAGGCGGCCCCGAACTCGCTCTTGAACTTGAGGAACGCGGCTACGACTGGATCAAAAATGAAATCGACGGTAAGGAAGGTCAACAACAATAAATAATGGGCTGCTCCGCTAAGCAATATACCGACATATACGACGCCAACCAAGCGCTTCTTTCCGGCGATCGTTCCGCAGCGCGTCAGGCTTTGGCATCCGCTGAACTCGACGACGCTTTCGCCGCCGACTACGGACTCAACCTCAACCGGGTGGCCCTTCCTGTCAACGTGGCAGATTCATTCCGCTGCGGGGTGCCGACGGTATCCACTGCCATGGCCCTGGTGGTCAACGACACTTTTGCCCCCACGGCCCGGCTTGACGAACGCCTGCCGCAGGGAGTCCGGTTCATGTCGCTCGGCGATGCCATGCGCGAGTGTCCGCAACTGGTCACTCCACATCTCCATGTGGCCGACGGCGATCCTCTCACTCAGCTCAACGACCTGTTGGTGCAGGATGGCGTTTTTATTTACATACCCCGTGGAGTGAGATTACAGCGCCCGCTGCAGCTGGTCAACATATTCTCGGCTCCGATCGACCTTATGGCGGTGCGCCGTGTGGTCATCGTCGTTGAAGAGGGAGCCGAAGGCAAGCTCCTTGTGTGCGATCACACACAGGACCGCTCCCGCCGCTACCTCGGCCTGCAGCTTGTGCAGATTTCCTTGGCCGATGGAGCCGCTTTTCAGCTACACGACATCGAAGAGTCATCGCCGCTCACCACCCGCCGCTATTCGCTCAGATGCCGGCTTGCGGCCCACAGTTCCCTCAGACTCAGCGTGTCTACACTCAGCGGAGGTGACACTGCCAACGATATCCGCATAGATCTCGACGGCGACGGCGCGGAAGCCGTTGTCAACGGCATGGCCATTACCGATGGCACACAGCGTGCGTCCAACGCCACTACCGTGTGTCACCACGGTGAGCACACCCACAGCGACCAACTATTCAAATATGTGGCCGACGGCGAATCCCATGGCGAATTCCGCGGGTCCATCGTGGTCGACGAAAGCGCGCGTTTCACCGAAGCCTATCAGACAAACCGCAACATTCTCGCTTCCGACACCGCCCGAATGCACACAGAGCCTACCCTCGAGATCTACTGCGACGAGGTGAAATGCTCTCACGGCGCCGCCACCGGACAACTTGACCCGCAGGCCCTTTTCTACATGCGCACCAGAGGTATACCCGAAGACACCGCCCGCCACATGCTCATGGAGGCGTTCATGGCCGACGTGATCGACTCTATCGGCATCGAAGGGCTGCGTGAACGCATGCGTATGCTGGTCGAACGGCGTTTCAGCGGCATTGCCGACGCCAGATGCGCCGACTGCGGAGCGTCGACGACAACCTGCGTCTCCTCCACATTGGACAAAAACTACGACTGACACAATGCTTGACATCAATAAGATTCGCGCCGATTTCCCGGGCCTGTCCCAAAAACTGTTCGGCCGCGATATGATATACCTCGACAATACAGCCACCACCCAGACTCCCAGGCAGGTGGTCGAAGCCGTCACCCGCGGCTACTATGAAAACAAAGCCAACGTGCACCGCGGCGTGCACACCCTCTCGCAGCAGGCCACGGCTCTTCAGGAAGCTGCCCGCGAACGAGTCAGGGCCTACATCAATGCCGCGTCCGTGTCCGAAGTGATCTTTACCCGCGGCACCACCGAAGCAATCAACCTTGTGGCATCCAGTTTCGGCAGCAACTTCGAGCATGGCGACGAGATCATCCTCACCGTCATGGAACACCATGCCGACATAGTGCCGTGGCAGCTGCTCCGCTCGCGCACACGTGTCGAACTGAAAGTGGTGCCCGTGACGGCCGACGGATCGCTCGACATGGACCGCTACCGCGATATGTTCAGCGAGCGCACGCGCATGGTGGCCTTCTGCCACGTCAGCAATGTGCTCGGCACCGTCAACCCCGTCAAGGAGATGGTGGCATACGCCCACTCTCAGGGAGTGCCCGTGCTGGTCGACGGAGCACAGGCAGTGCCACATATTAAGGTTGACGTGCAGGATCTCGATGCCGACTTCTACTGCTTCTCGCTCCACAAGATGTATGGACCCACCGGAGTGGGTGTGCTCTACGGCAAAGAGCGGCTGCTTGAAAAGATGCCGCCTTATCAGGGTGGGGGAGAGATGATCTCCCACGTCTCCTTTGCCGGCACCACATACGCCGAACTGCCTTACAAGTTTGAAGCCGGCACCCCCGACTTTGTCGGAATTGGCGCCATAACTCCCGCATTGGACTATCTTGACTCTCTGGGCATGGATCACATCGCGGCCCACGAACATGAACTGCTGTCGCACACCATGTCGCGGCTCACTGCAGAAGTGGACGGCATACGCATATTCGGTACAGCCCCCGGCAAATGCGCTGTCATTTCTTTCCTCCTCGGCGACCATCACCACTACGACACCGGCATGCTTCTCGACAAGCTCGGAGTGGAGGTGCGCACCGGCCACCACTGCGCCCAGCCCCTTATGCAGACGCTCGGAATCGAAGGCACGGTAAGGGCTTCGTTCGGACTCTACAACACCATTGAAGAAGCCGATGCTTTTGTCGACGCCCTCAAACGCGTCTCCGCCATGCTCGGTTGAAATTTTACCGCAACTATAAAAGCCACCGCCCGCACAAGTTCTAAGAACCTCGCGGGCGGTGGCTTTTATAGTTGCGGTAAAGTGTTCCGGCGCGGTCAGCGGCGCGACTCGATGCGGCGCGACAGATTCTCTCCAAGCCACACACCGCCTATCGTTATCACACATCCGGCCACTCCGGCCACCGAAATCCCCTCGCTCAGCACTATGGCAGCGATGATCAGAGTGATGATCGGCTGGAAATACAGATAATTGTTGGTTTTGACGGCTCCGATGCCTGCGGTCACCCAGCTCCATATCAGAAACGCCAGCGACGAGCATACTATTCCTAAAAACAGCATATTGAACCACACGGACGGAATGGTAAACGTCTCCATTGTGAGATTCGACTTCTCTAAAAGCAGAAACGGCAGAGCTGTTATGAATCCGTAGAAAAATGTCTTGCGTGTAATGAATATAGCCGAATAAAAGGCATTGAGCTTGCGCAGAAGCAGACCATAGAAACTCCAGCACACGGCCGACATCATTGCCAGACCGTCGCCGAGCATAGAGGACCCTATCACTTCCGTTCCCGTGTCCTCTCCGTGGCCGCCTGACGATCCGTTAAATATCACGCATACAACGCCTATGAACGCCACTATCGAGCCGGTCACCAGGCCGACGTTCGGCCGCTCGTCCTTGTACATGAATCCCACCAGGAGCGCCGTCAGAAGCGGAGGTGTGGACGTGATCAGCGATACGTTCGACGTCGACGTATAAAGCAGAGCGGTGTTTTCTGTCACGAAATAGACCGACCCGCCGCACACTCCGCAGAGCACAAACAGCAACTCGTGCCGGTAGCCGCCCCCACGCACCGTGCTGATCTCTCCTTTTGATACCGCCAACAGCAAAAAGTAAGCTATTGCACATCGGAATAGAAAAATCTCCACCGGATTAAAACCGTTCTGCAACAGTACCTTAGTGCAGATAAACGATGTGGCCCATACTGCGACTGCCGCTATGGCCGCTACATGAAACCAAACCGGCGACATCTGTCGGGTGTTATTTAGATTAGGAAATAATGACATAAAAAATCATGCTTCCGACGATGATTCTAATCACAAAATTAGTCAAATCTTTTCAGAAAGCGGAATTTTAGCGTTATTTTTGCACGAATTTTAACGGAATTAACTTAACCAATATTCAAAGTATGAAGAAGAATAACATCTACACTGCAGCAATACTCTCTGGTGCGCTTCTGCTCGGCAGTTGTAACTCCATGACCAATCTCGGCAAAGGTGCCCTGATCGGCGGTGGTGGCGGCGCAGCTGTCGGTGCCGGAGTCGGCGCCCTGATCGGCGGCGGCAAAGGTGCGGGAATCGGAGCGGCCATCGGCGCCGCAGTCGGTTCTGGTGCCGGAATGCTCATCGGACGCAAGATGGACAAGCAGGCCGAACAGCTCAAGGCTATCGAAAACGCCAAGGTGGAAACCACTACCGACGCAAACGGTCTTAAGGCCATCAAGGTCACTTTCGACGGCGGCATACTTTTCCCCACCAACGGATCCACCCTCAGCTCCACGGCACGCACCGACCTCAGTCAGTTCGCGGCCAGCCTTCGCCAGAACCCCGAAACCAACGTACAGGTCTACGGATTCACCGACAACACCGGCACTCTTGCCGTAAACCAGAAGGTCAGCGACGCCCGTGCCGCAGCTGTCAAGACCTATCTTGTCGACAGTGGTGTAAGCTCGTCGCGCATCACTGCAGCCGGACGTCCGCTCACAGACTATGTGGCGTCCAACGAAACCGCAGCCGGACGTGCCCAGAACCGCCGTGTGGAAATCTACATCTCGGCCAATGCCGAAATGATCCGTCAGGCTGAAGCCCAGGCCGCACAGCAGTAACCGACAGACTCTGTACTATCCTCCACATATATAGACTGCGCCGATCTCACGACGGTGCAGTCTTTTTTTCGTGATTTGAAGAAATATCTGTCAGTTTCCGTATCTTTGCCGGATATGAAAAACGTCATATTTCTCATGATGACATCAGTCATACCGTATCTTCTGTCATGCACACAGGACGAGGACCATGGACGGAGCAGTTTTGTCGGCGACGACGGTATGACCGTGACAATGCTTGGCGATGGTATGCTTAGAGTTGACAGCCGGCTTAGTCCCGGCTGCAACATCATGTACGAATTCAGGAAGTGCATGTTTAACGAACTGTTCACATTCTCGCGGGTCGGCTTATATCCTGACCGTACATATCTGTCACTCTCTGATTTTCTTAGTCCGCCTTTATCCTCCATCAATACAGCGACAAGCGACAATATCGGTCCGGTCGACATTGCCGCGGGCGGATGGGCTGGCGGCAGCCATTCATGGCGCGAATCACACAAAATCAGGACGGCGAGAACCGACAGCGTCACAATCACTGCCGACGGAGTTCCGCTGGCCTTGCGCCAAGGCGACATGATGACAGCCGGCGAAGTGGAGATACGTGTCAGTAACACCATATTCAACCCTGTTATCCATCCAGACTCCGGCTCATCATCGCTTTCCGTGCCGCTTTGCTACGAGACGGTTAAATACCTTGTCGAAGGCAACAGCGTCACGGTGGCCGTAAGTCACGAATTTGTCAACGAAGAGCCGGTCATGGTCAACAGCTATTACGGAATGCAGACCAACATGACCCCCGTGCACGAGATCCTCACACCGGGAGGCCCTGACGGTTTCTTCAGACACATATCCCCGTCAATGCGGTTTGACAAAGTTGATTATCCTGATTTCCGTCTCTTTGTGCAGCGCACATCCACACGCCCTGTCAGATACCAGGCCCTTTGGCTGCTACCTGTCGGCCTTGGCACGCATCAGGATTTATGGGATGACAGTCCCGTATTCATCCGCAGCAACGAAAAATCATACCACGTACTTGTCAAGGACCGGCAACGTCATGCCGGCATGACCTGCCGGTGGCTTGGCGTATATTCGTGGTTCAACGAACCCATCGTGGCCGAAGAGCCGCTGTTTGCCTATGGTCTAAAGGCATTCGAACGCGACATCGTGATAGTCTGCGCATCGGCCCCCGGCAATTACACCGTCACGCTTCCCGATCGCTATGCCATGCGCCCGTTCACTGTTATGGACAACAACGCCGACATGTCCATTGACGCCAACATCACCTCCGGAGACATACGCTTCCGTGCGGACCGTCAGGGCTTTTTCGCCCTTGGATTCGGCGATGACAATGATGACATCACCATCGACAGTTGTGCTAACCGCTTTCTGCGTGAAATTTAAAATAGAGCAGAAAAAGTTTCGCGGTTTTTACCTGTATTTTCCGCGTGTGTCCGAAGCGTCATCCTCAAGGATCGACATGTACGATGCGTAACGCGAGGACGCTATCCGGTTTTCCTCCACAGCCTTGGTCACGGCACATCCCGGTTCGCCTGTGTGGGTGCAGTCGCCGAAGCGGCAACACGCGCTTTCGCTGAATATCTCTGGAAAGAAATGTGCCACCTCATGGCGGTCGAAGTCTATGGTGCCGAACCCTTTCACCCCGGGAGTGTCTATCAGGCGGCCACCTCCCGGCAGATCATACATGCGCGAGAATGTGGTAGTGTGCATGCCCGTCTGGTGTACATCTGAAATCACCGCCGTGCGCAGCCGCGCATCGGGGACCAGAGCATTGATCAGCGACGATTTTCCCACTCCGGAGTTGCCCGACAGCAGTGTGATCCTGCCCGATGCCGTTTCCCGCAGTCGGTCGAGTCCCTCGCCGGTCTTGGCCGATGTCGCCACCACGCTGTAGCCTATCGACGAATAAAGATATTCCACGGCTTCGAGCAGATCGCGGTCCTGTGCGTCTGTCAGCAGATCCGTCTTGTTTATCACCAGCACGGCAGGCACGCCGTAGGCTTCGGCCGTGGCTAAAAATCGGTCTATGAACGTGGTCGATGTGACCGGCTGCGACAGCGAAGCCACCAGCATCACGCAGTCTATGTTGGCCGCGAGTATATGGCTCTCCTTGCTGAGATTACTTGCACGGCGTATTATATAGTTTTTTCTCGGCAGGATTTCAGTGATGTAGGCCACATCCTGTGTGGCTGGTTGTCTGCTGCCATCGGTCGCCACGGCCACACGGTCGCCCACGGCCACCGGATTGGTGGTGCGCACACCCTTCAGCCGCAGGTTGCCTTTGGCTGCGCATGTCACGGTCCTGCCGTCGGCCAGCTCCACCTGATAGCGGCTGCCGGTGTTGCCAGTCACAAGGCCTTCTTCAGTCATCATTCAAAAATTCCCTCGATTGATGAATCGGTCGGCTCGGTGTCTATAAGCGGGCTGTAGTCCGCTCCGCGTTCACACATGTCTATCCCCGCCGGGAATTCAAACTTCGCATCCTGGGAATATGGCAGCGACTTGTCGGCATAGACCCGTTTCATGAATTTGCCGAATATCGGAAGGGCCGCCGAAGCTCCCTGTCCGTGCTGCATTGAATTGAAATGTATATAACGCTCTTCGCCGCCCACCCATGTGCCGGCCACGATCTCGGGAGAGAACGCCATGAACCATGCGTCGGAATTGGAGTTGGTGGTGCCCGTCTTGGCTCCCATCTGTGCCGTGAGGTTGAAAGGCGCCCGGCGAAGCCTGTTGCCTGTACCTGAGTCCACCACATCGAGCAGTATGGAGAGTATGCGGTAATATGCACGCTCTGATATCACATCCGACGTGTGCGGAGCGAACTCCGAGATCACATTGCCGTTGGCGTCGGTGATCGAAGTGACAAACAGAGGGTCCACTCTCATGCCCTTGTTGGCGAAGGCTGAATATGCCGTCACCATCTCCTTGACCGACACGTCGCACGGACCCAGACACAGCGATATCACCGGATCCAGATGGTTGTTGATGCCGAAATTATGGAGATTGCGCACCAGTGTGGCCGGATTCAGCTGCTCCATCAGCCGGGCCGAGATCCAGTTGTTGGAATTTTTCAGCGCCCACCGCAGATCCACCATTTCACCCACACGCGATGTGCCCGCGTTGCGCGGAGTCCACGGCCGCCCGAGCTCGTCATAGATGGTGGGCTGTTCGTTCAGAAACTCGTCGCAGGGGGTAAATCCCTCCTCCATCGCGTATGTGTAGAGCAGCGGTTTCATCGTTGAGCCTACCTGACGGCGTCCGGTCGAAACCATGTCATACTGGAACGCGCCGAAATTCGGTCCGCCCACATATGCTTTCACATAGCCCGTGCGCGGATCCATGGCCATGAATCCGGCACGCAGATAGTGCTTCACGTGCAGTATGCTGTCGCGCGGGGTCATCACCGTGTCCACCGGACCGGAATAGGAGAAGATTTTCATCTCCGTCGGCATGTCGAAAGCTTTCATTATCTCCTCCTCGGAGTGCCCGCCGTGCTTCATCAGCCGGAAACGCTCGCTTTGCTTGATGGCGCGGTTTATCAGCCCGTTGAGCTGCGACGATGGCAGCTCAACGCGGTTGGTGGTGTAGGGGGCGCATTTCACCCCTTTCTTCTCCCTGAAAAATGCCGGCTGGAGAGTCTTCGACAGATGCTCCGTCACGGCATCCTCGGCATACTGCTGCATGCGGGAGTCGATCGTGGTGTATATCTTCAGTCCGTCGGTATATATGTCGTAATGCGATCCGTCCGCCTTGGGATTCTTCTCGATCCATCCGTACAGCGGATTCGTTGCCCATGCTATGGAGTCGTCCGTGAACTTCTGGTTCTCCCATGCCATATAATTGCTGCGTTGCGGCTTTTTGGCAGTGAGCATCCTGCGGAGTTCCTCCCGGAAATATGGCGCAAGCCCTTCCTTGTGGTCGACCTTATGATAGTCCAGCACCAGCGGCAGGGACGACAGCGAGTCGCATTCGGCTTTGGTGATGAATCCTGCCTTCTCCATCTGTTGCAGCACCACGTTGCGGCGGTCACGCGTGCGCTCGTTCTTGCGCACCGGATTGAAATACGACGGGTTCTTGACCATGCCTATCAGCGTGGCCGCCTCGTTCACCGACAGGTCCGACGCGTCCTTTCCGAAGTAAACCCATGCGGCCGAACGTATTCCCACTGCATTGTACAGAAAGTCAAACTGGTTGAGATACATCTTTATGATCTCTTCCTTCGAATAGAATCGTTCCAGCTTCACAGCTATCATCCACTCGATCGGCTTCTGCATGGCTCTTTCCATCAGCCCGGAGCTTCTTGGCGAATACAACTGCTTGGCCAGCTGCTGTGTGATGGTCGAACCGCCGCCGGCATTCTTCTGCCGCAGGATGATTGTTTTGGTCACAGCGCGGAAAATAGCCTTCAGGTCTATTCCGGAATGCTCCATGAAACGGGCATCTTCGGTGGCGATCAGGGCGTCTATCACGTTTTGCGATATGTCGCTGTAGTCCGCATAGACCCTGTTGCCTGTCGGACGGAAATACCGTCCCAGCTCTTCTCCGTCGGCGGAATATATCACCGATGCATACTTGTCGGTCGGATTCTTTAAAGACTCGATATCGGGCATGTATCCCACCGCTCCGTTATAGACCAGTGTGAAAAATATGGCTATGCCCGCCACTGCTATGGCAAAGAAAACCCACAGCGCCACAATGATGCGGCGCGTGCGGGTCTTTTTTACCGGTTTGTTTGTTTCTGTTGATGAGGAAATGTTCGGATCCAAATCGTTGTCAGATTTACTTTATTAGTACTTTTCTTGCATGTTCGCCGCACTTCTCGATATATACGCCCGGTGTCATTGCTCCTGCCTGGGTGCGGCGTCCGTGCAGGTCGTAATATGTGGCCGGAGTGTTGTCGTTCAGACCCTCCATGGAGTCCATGGTTATGTCGGTGATGGATGTGCCCTGATCTTTGGCCGGCACATAGAAATTCGGGTCGTCGCCATTGTCGTCGAGTTTGGTAGTGTACACGTCGTCGCCTTTCTTCTTGTACACGCGCACATAGTCGAACTCTGTCAGATACGTGAATTCCGGATCGCACCATGCAGCCCATGCGCCGTTGCCCACCGACTGGTTCAGGATAATGTAGAAATCCTTGTAGAAAGGCCATGTGATCTCTTCCGTGTAGGGCGACTCGGGATCGTCGCTTTCACTGTAGTGCATGTTGGCATACGAGAATCGTTTCACCCCGTCCACATACCAGCGGATCTCTTCTGCATCCCATTCTATGGCATAGACGTGCCACAGATCCTGATCCATGTACTCGTTGCCGGAATTTGCGGGCGAATACTGCTTCGGAGCCACGGGATAGTGGCAGTAATTGTTCCAGCCCGACCATCCGGAGTGAATGGTGTGGTGGGCCATATGGGTGTCGTCGATCTGTTCCCAGATGTCGATTTCGCCGTCCTTGGGCCAGCCTTTGGAGTTGTCCATGGGCATCATCCAGAATGCGGGGAAGTTGCCCGTGTGGCGCCGGGTCTTGATACGGGCCTCGACTTTGCCGTATGTCAGGTGGAAAAGTCCCTGTGAGTTTATGGCGCCGGAAATCATGTTTTGGTTTTCCGTGTCCTTGAATTCGTCGGGAGTGCCGATACAGTAGGAATTGTAGCGGCCGTCAGCCACTATGTTCACGTAGGGTATCTCGTCGCCTTGGGCCACCAGACGGTTCCATGTGGCGCCTTCACGCGACTGGTAGCGCCAGCGGTTCGGATCCAGACTGTTGCCGTTGAACTCGTCGCCCCACACCTTGGTCCACTCGCTGTCGCTGTTTTCTGTGTAGAGCACGTAGATGTCCACATCGCCGTCCACTATTCCGGCAGGGATTGTCACTGTCGACGAATAGGGCAGGGTGGTGTCGGTCCACTGCGGGTTGCCTTTGATGTGCGACGGTCCGTTGAGATTATGTCCGTGGCGCACGATCACCTCGCGTGCGGAATATCCCGGCAGCGTGGCCTGCGGCTTGACCCGCAGCGCCGTGCCGTAGGCCACGGTCAGCGGCAGCGAGTTTCCGTCGTTGGCGAGCACGTTTCCGTTCATCGCCTTCACATCCAGCGCGCCTTCGGCATTGTGCACGTTCAGCAGGAAATCCACCGCGCAGTGCCCTTCCGCTTCAAGCCGGGCGCGATACACTCCTGCCGGCAGCAGTGCGGGAATCTGAAATGCGGGAAGGGCGTCAGCCGATGCAGCGGTTGTCGCGAGTTCGGTTGTCAGGGCGCCGTCCACGGCCGAGAAAATGCCGTTGCTGTCATAGTCCACATAAATGCTGAAACGGGTCGCCTGACCGTTGTATGCGGCGCTCACGGCCACTGTCTCTCCGGGCATCACGCCGAATGCTGTGTCTTTCAGATAGAAATAGTTCTGAGGAGTGTCAATGGCAGCCGACTTTCCGTCCACTGTCACTGCGGTTATTCCACTGTCGGGCTGTTTTGTTCCCGAGAGAGAGCACTCGTAATTACCGTCTTTCTCGCCGCTGCCATCGTTGGCAATGAAGTGTGCGGTAAATTTCACGTTTCCGCGCAGCATTGACGCCGGTACGGTCACAATGCCGTCTGTTGCCAGAAATCCGGGCACGGTGTGTTCGCCGTTGTTGAGCGACGGATCCACAAACGCTACTTTGTCCGAGCCGGTGTCATAGCCTGATGATATAGTGATGGCATCAAACCGGTAACCCTCATCGGGCATGATCTTCACAACGAGGTTTTCGCCGGGTATCACCGTTTCCATCGAGATTTCATCGCCGTCGACGGTCGTGACGGTTCCGTTGGCTGAGCTTACGGTGATTGACGACATCTGCTTGTGCACATAAAGCATCACATCGGTTATCGCACCGCCGTTCGACAGAATGCTGTTGGCGCCGCCGTTGCTGCCCGGGTTTCCGGCCGGATCGACGGAGTCCCAGTCGATTTTCAGACGCAGGCGGTACAGTCCCGGATTCAGCGACGCAGGCACTGTGAATGCCGGGGGATTTACCCCGGTGTTGCTGTTGCTTATAGCCTTGCCCTCGCTGTTGTATCCGCCGACGTAGGTGAACGCCATCACGTCGCTGCCCGCAGGAATGGACGAGTTGTTGCCGAGACCGTGAGAGAACACACCGTCGTTGCCGCGGTCCAGATACACATAACCGTGCATCCACGTTCCTGTCCACTCATACGACACCTTTACCGTCTCTCCCGCTGTGGCGCTGAAGCACTTGTCGGTATTGTCATGATAGAGCAACTTGTCCGAAGCCTGTGTCGACGCGAGCGTCTGCACCCCGTCCGATGGCGACGAGAATGTAATGTTGTGCAGTTTTCTCTCGGCATGGGTTATTTTGGAGTCTTTGCTGAAATTGATCATATACGGCGACTCCGGTTGCTGTGCGGCTTCCACCACAAGGGTCACGTCCGTTATGGCGCCGCCGTTTTTCAGTATGGACTGGCTGTCGGCGTTATTGCCGCCGGGATCTATCGAGTTCCAGTCTATTTTATAACGCATGCGGTATGTGCCCGGCGCCATGTCCGACGGAATAACGAATGCCGGAGGATTCACGCCCACGTTGCCGTTGTCGGTCACCGTGCCGATGCTGTTCACTCCGTTGTAGTTGCTGAACGTCATTACGTCCTTTCCGTCGGCTATTGCCTGGTTGCCGCCTGACGATGTGTCGAATTGGCCGTCATTGTCGATGTCGATATAGATATATCCGTGCATCCAGTCGCCGGTCCAGTCGAATGACGCGGTCACGGTTTCGCCGGCCACGGCCTTGAATGTGGTCGACGTGCAGTCATGATACAGCAGCCTGTCAGTGCTTTGGGAACTTTCGGCCGACTGCTCCCCGTGTGTCGGGGAATTGAGTTTCACTGCAGTGAGCGAGCGGCCTGAATTCTGTATTCTGGAATCTTCAGGAAAATTCAAGGCATACTGATTCTGTGCCGAAACAAGAGACGGGGTCAAGGAGAGCGCTATCAGCGCCAAGGCGGATTTAAGCATGACTGCAGGCTGGTGTTTATTATGATATTGATTCGCAAAATTACAAAATTTCCGCTGTTCATGACATGGAAAACGTCTTTTTTTACCGTATAAACAGAATTTAAGGACTTTTATGCGATTATTCGTAACATAAACCATTTCGGAATTGTTTAATAGTCGAAACAACAACACAATGTGATTGACTTCTGACATCCCTCGTCCTCTGTGGCCGAGTTGTGAAATTGGGCTCAGAGGCTCTCATAAATAAATAGTTGAAACGTGAGGAGGAGGTTATCCCAAGAGCGGGGTAACCTCCTTTTCACGCATGTCTTTCCGGCTTCCAATAGGGATATGTGATCTCCTGCAGATACAGCGCTTCCGGTGGCATTGATGTCCCGGCGGCACACCTGTCACGGCTCTCTATCACCTCCCGGAAGCCTTCGGCTGAGAGCTTTCCTCGCCCCACGTCCACCAGCGTGCCCACCACGGCTCTCACCATGTTGCGCAGAAATCTGTCGGCTGTGATCACGAAAGTCATCCCTCCCGTCAGCGGGTCGGCCACCCATTCGGCCCGGGTCACATTGCATATATTGGTCCGCGTGTCGGAATGTAGCTTGGCAAACGAGGTGAAATCCCGTGTGTTAAGCAATTGCTCTGCGGCCCGATTCATGGCTTCATAGTCAAGCGGTTTCCCCGTCTGCCATGTCAGTCCGTGCAGAAACGGCGACTTCACCGTCACGGCTTTGTAAAAATACGTGCGCGATGTGGCATCGAACCTTGCGTGCGCCCCGTCATGCACCTCGTTTATGGCATACACGGCTATGTCGCGCCCCACCAGCGAATTCACCCCCCGTGTGTCCACCCGGCGGGGTGCATCGAAATGGGCCACCATCATTGCCGCGTTCACTCCGGCGTCAGTGCGTCCGGCGCCGGTCACCGGCGTCGGCTGGCGCAGTATCGTCGACAGGGCGTTTTCCAGCACTGACTGCACCGTCACCTCGCCCGGCTGCACCTGCCAGCCGTGAAATGGGGCGCCGCGATAAGCCAGATGCATGAAATAGCGTGGCATCAGTCCTTCTCCAGATATGTGTAGCCGTACAGGCCCGAACGGTAGTTGCTCAGAAACTCGCGGCCCTCCTCCGGGGTAATCCTGCCGGCCTTCATCGATGCGGTCACCCAGGTCTCAACGTTTCTCACCAGCTTCTTGGGGTTGAACTGCACATAGTCCAGCACCTCGGCCACTGTTTCGCCGTCGATTATCTGGTCTATCTCGTAGCGGTCCTTATACACGTCGATATGCACCGCATTGGTGTCGCCGAAGAGGTTGTGCATGTCGCCTAAGATTTCCTGATACGCACCCACCAGGAACACTCCTATATAATAAGGTTCGCCCGGTTTCAACGGATGCACCGGCAGCGCCGAACTCATGCCGCTGTCTGTGATGAAATGAGCTATCTTGCCGTCGCTGTCGCAGGTCATGTCCTGGATCGTGGCGCTGCGTGAGGGCTTTTCGTCCAGCCTGCTTATAGGCATAATCGGAAACACCTGATCTATTGCCCATGTGTCGGGCAGCGACTGGAAGAGAGAGAAATTGCAGAAATACTTGTCGGGAATCATCTTCGACACCTTGCGCAACTCCTCAGGCGGATGCTTCATGGTCGATGCTATCTCCGACACTTCCCTGGCCACACTCCAGAACAGCTTCTCTATCTGGGCGCGTGTGCGCAGGTCGAGCATCCCGAGACTGAATAGATCCAGAGCTTCCTCGCGTATCTGCAAAGCGTCATGCCAGCTCTCGAAAAGGTTCTGCTCGTCCAGCTTGTCCCATATCCCGTACAACTCGCGTGCAAGCTCATGATCGCCGTCGGGCACCTCCTCTCGGTCGTTCCACGACGGCAGCGAGGTCGACTCCAGCGCTTCAAACACAAGCACCGAATGGTGGGCGCTCAGCGAACGGCCGCTCTCGGTGATGATGTTGGGCTGTTTCAGCTCGTTCTTCACACACACGTCCACCAGCGCGCTCACTGCGTCGTTGGCATACTCCTGTATGGAATAATTCATTGAACTTTCCGACGACGAGCTGCGTGTGCCGTCGTAGTCCACGCCCAGTCCGCCGCCTATATCCACGAAGTCTATATTGAATCCCATCTTCGTGAGCTGCACGTAAAACTGCACCGCTTCGCGCAGCGCGTTCTTGATGCGGCGTATCTTGGTGATCTGGCTCCCTATATGGAAATGGATAAGACGCAGTGATTCCGTCATCTTGTTCTTTTCCAGAAAATCCACGGCTTCAAGCAGTTCGCTTGAATTAAGGCCGAACTTGCTCTGGTCGCCGCCGCTTTCCTCCCATTTGCCGGAGCCTGAACTGGATATTTTTATGCGTATTCCCACGTTTGGCGTGATCTGCAGACGTTTGGCTATGCGGGCAATGATCTTCAGCTCGTTCAGCTTCTCCACTACCAGAAATATGTTGCGGCCCATCTTCTGTGCCAGCAGGGCCAGTTCCACATAATTCTCGTCCTTGTAGCCGTTGCATATTATCAGCGCGTTCTCCGCGATATTGGTGGCCAGCACTGCATGCAGCTCGGGTTTGGAGCCGGCCTCCAGTCCTATGTTGAACTTCTTGCCGTGGCTCACTATCTCCTCCACCACTTCGCGTATCTGGTTCACCTTGATCGGGTAGATGATATAGTTTTTGGCCTGATAGTCATAATCCTGTGCGGCCTGTTTGAAACACCGCGAGATCTTTTCCACGCGGTTGTCCAGAATGTCAGGGAAACGCAACAGCACAGGGGCGGCGATGTCGCGCACCTGCAGTTCGTCCATCACTTCTTTCAGGTCCACCTGGGCATATCCCTCGCGCGGAGTCACGGCCACGTGGCCTTTGTCGTTGATGGAGAAATATTTCAGTCCCCAGCCTGTAATGTTGTATAATTCCGCACTGTCCTCAATGCGCCACTTTCTCATGTCTGTACGTGTAATAAAAAGTATATGGTGTGAATAAGGGGATTATCCGATGGCCTTCTCGGCATCAAGTGCCGATGCGATAGCCTTGCGGCTAAGTTCCATCACGTCAGGATCGGCCGAATCTATGGCCGGATGTATTGTGAGTATTATGCGTCCCGGACGCGGTATTTTCGACGTGCGCGGCATCACTGCGAATGCTCCGTCTATTGTCAGCGGCACCACCGGCAGGCTGAACTCCTGTGCCAGAGTGAACGCTCCTCGCTTGAACCGCCCCATTTTCCCGGTCAGAGTGCGTGCCCCCTCGGGAAACACCACCAGACTCATTCCTCCTGCGAGCTGCCGCTGGGCTGCCTTCATCGTGGCGGCGATTCCGTGGGTCGTGTGGTCCACATATATATGTCCGGCGCGTTTGCAGGCCCATCCCACCAGAGGGATCTTCTCAAGGCTGCGTTTCATCATCCACTTGAAATTGTGGCCCAGAAAACCGTAAACGGAAAAAATGTCGTATGCTCCCTGGTGATTGGCCACAAACACATAGCTTGTGTTGGGGTCGATCAGCTCGCGCCCGCGCACCTCCACACTCACCAGAGTGAGCCTGCACATAATCCGGGCCCATATCTTGGCAGGATAGTAGCCCCACCAGCGACCTCCGAACGCAATGCTTCCTGTGGCTGTTATCACGGCCGCGACTATGGTGACCGCCGCCATCAGCGGCAGCATGACCAGTAACTGATAGATTCTGTATAGCGCTAACATCGCCGCAAAAATACTCAAATTTCCTCAAAGAATCATTATCTATACGACAACAATTTCCCGAAAATTATTGTTGTTATTAAAAAAATGACGTAACTTTGCGCCGAAGTTCGCCGAAAAGCAAACGGTTCCCTTTGTGGGATTGTCTCCGAAATACCATTGCTCAAGCTGTCTCGGCTGCGGTTCACCGTCTCTCCACGGGCCAGCACTCTTCCCGCATTTCATTCAGATCCCTTTCCATCCCGGATTTTTTGTTGGCTGTTTTCTGGTGGCATTGCTGCGCAGGATGCAGGTGTCTGGACGGTTTCTGAATTCTCCCGTACTCATAATCAGAGTCATTCTCTCCACACTTTCAACATAGACAGGAATATTTCCGCTTTTACAAGATATTGATGAACTACAAGTTTACACAACTTAGCGAGATGAGCCTTGATGAGCTCAAAAACGTGGCGGTCGAATTGCAGATCAAGCAGACCGACACTCTCGACCACGAAAATCTGGCGTATGCCATTCTCGACCGTCAGGCAGAAGTGAATTCCGCCGGCGTCACACAAAAAGAGCCTAAAAAACGCGGTAGAAAATCCAAGGCCGAAAAAGCGGCCGAACCGGTCACCAAGGCCAATGGCGATAACGGCGATGCGGATCAGGCAGCTGCCAGCGCCGCTCAGAAGCCTGCCAAGACAGAGCCTAAAAAACGCGGCCGCAAAGCCAAAGCGGAAAAAAATGCCGCACAGACCACCGACACCCCGTCGGACGAATCCGCCGATGTTAATAACGAATCCGCCGACACGGCCGATGCTGTAAAACCGGCAAAGACGCGTACCCGCAAAAAACGCCAGCCTGCTGCCGATGCTGCTGCCGACGACAATTCCGGCCAGCCTGCTGCCGAACTTCCGACACCGGCTGTGGCCGATGAGCCTGCGGTCGCTGAGAGCGTGCCCGCGGCCAAAACAACTGATGCAGCCGAATCTCGTGAACAGGAACAGGATCATGCGGCAGCCGTCTCCCCCGTATCCGAAGCCAATAACGCCCGTCCCGAAGCCGACGCTGCCCGCCAGCAGCAGTTCAAGCCGCGCCGCGACTTCCGCCCCAATCCCAACTCTCCCCTTGGTGAATTCTTCCCCGGCAACCGCCGGTTCAATCAGCGCGGCCCCCAGAACCAACAGCAGCAGTTCCAGCGCGAAGAAACCATGCCCATGCCCGGCACCCCCGGGGCTGCTCCCATTCTGCTTGCCGAACCCGGACAGCAGCAGTTCCAGCAACAGGGCAAGAAGAACAAAAACAAGAACTTCCAGCAGAACTCACCGTTCCGCCAGCGCGAGAATTTCGCCGCTAAATTCGACGGTCTCATTCAGGCCACCGGTGTGCTTGAAGTCGAACCACAGGGTCATGGATTCCTGCGTTCGAGCGACTACAACTACATAGCTTCGCCCGACGACGTTCTGGTCACCCAGCAGCAGATCAAAGCCTACGGACTCCGGCCCGGCGACGTGGTGGAAGCCGGAGTGCGCCCGCCACACGAAGGCGAGAAGCACTACCCGCTCACCTCGGTCAAAAGCGTCAACGGACGCGATCCGCGCTTCCTGCGCGACCGTCAGAGCTTCGAGCATCTCACGCCACTTTTCCCTGAAGAAAAATTCAACCTCACCGGCGATCCGCTCACCACTAATATCTCCACCCGTGTGGTCGACATGTTCGCCCCTATCGGCAAAGGCCAGCGCGCCCTCATTGTGGCTCCTCCCAAAACCGGCAAAACGCTTCTTCTTAAGGATATCGCCAATGCCATAGCGAAAAACCACCCCGAAACCTACATAATGATCCTGCTCATCGACGAACGTCCCGAAGAAGTGACCGACATGATGCGCACGGTCAACGCCGAAGTGATAGCGTCGACGTTCGACGAACCCGCCGACCGCCATGTCAAGATCGCCGGAATCGTGCTCGAAAAAGCCAAACGTATGGTCGAGTGCGGCCACGACGTCGTTATCCTTCTCGACTCCATTACCCGTCTGGCCCGTGCCTACAACACCGTAAGCCCCGCATCCGGCAAGATTCTCTCCGGTGGTGTCGATGCCAACGCACTGCAGAAACCCAAACGCTTCTTCGGCGCCGCGCGCAACATCGAAGGCGGCGGATCTCTCACCATCATAGCCACTGCCCTTACTGAAACGTCATCGAAAATGGACGAAGTCATCTTCGAAGAGTTCAAAGGCACCGGCAACATGGAGCTGCAGCTCGACCGCAAGCTGTCGAACAAGCGCATATTCCCCGCCGTTGACATCATGGCGTCAAGCACACGCCGCGACGACCTGCTCCTGTCCAAGGAGACTGTGAACCGCATGTGGATCCTGCGCCGTTTCCTCTCCGACCGCACCTCGCTCGAAGCCATGGAGTTCATCAAGGACCGCATGGAGCGCACACAGAGCAACGAAGAGCTGCTCCGCACCATGGGCGACTAAACATAGAGACTCGCGACGTTGTTGAATACTATATAAAAGCATATATACAACCCTCTCCGTTAAACTCAAAAACGAAACAACTCTATGGAATCTACCCGTCAAGCCAAAATATCCCGCCTGCTCCAGAAGGAGCTGAGCGAAATCTTCCGTGTGCAGACCGCCAGACTCGGCGGCGTCATTGTCACCGTCAGCTCCGTCAAGGTCTCTCCGGACCTGAGTGTGGCCAAGGTCTACCTTTCCGTATTCCCTTCGTCTCGCTCTCAGGAAATTCTTGAAAACATCAAGGAGTCGGCCCGTACCGTGCGCTATGAACTGGCAGGAAAAGTCCGCTTCCAGCTGCGCCGTTGTCCCGAACTGGCGTTCTATCTCGATGACTCCATCGACTATCTTGAGCGCATTGACCAACTTCTTGAAAAAGACCGTGACTGAGGGTCACGGATCTGTCCCTTATCTTCCGCACAGATGTCGCCGGCCCTGAGGATCGCCATACGCTATCTCTTCTCGCCAAAAAGCCATTCGGCTGTCAACGTCATCTCGGCGGTATCGGTGGCGGGCGTGGCTGTGGCCACGGCCGCTATTATAGTGGTCCTGTCGGTGTTCAACGGTTTTCACGGACTGATAGCCACACGTCTCGGCGTCCTTGATCCTCCGGTCAAAATCGTCGCCGCCGATGGCAAAGTGATAGAAAACGCCGACTCTCTGGCCGCTGCGGTAAGCGGCCTGCCGGGCATACGCTCGGTGGCTGTCACTCTCGAGGAACGCGCGCTTGCCGTCATGGACGGACGTCAGGCTCCGGTGCGCATCAAGGGAGTTCCGGTCGAAACCTACGATTCCGTCACCGGGCTCTCCTCGGCTGTCATAGCCGGCGAAGCATGGAGCGACTACTACCCCGGCATAAGCCCCGCCGTGCTCGGCGTTGGCGCCGCCAATGCCCTTCTGGCCCCGGTCGGCTCGGAGCGGCTTGTAGGACTCTATGTGCCGCGCCGCAAGGGCCGCATCAATCCAGCAGTCCCCATGGCCGCTTTCAGAGCCGATTCAGTGGCTGTGTCGGCGGTGTTCAGCGTGAATCAGCCGGAATACGATGCCGACTATGTCTATGTGCCGCTGCCGTTGGCCCGCCGTCTTCTGCAGTATACCGTCCAAGGCTCGGCCGTGGAAGTCATGCCCGCTCCCGGAGTCAGCGATGTCGATGCGGCCCGAGCCATAGCATCCGCCGTCGGTCCGCGCTATGATGTACTCGACAGGGCCGGACAGCAGTCCGGAGCGTTCCAGATTGTCAATATGGAGAAATGGACCGGATTCATGCTCCTTGCCTTTATTCTGATCATCGCATCGTTCAATATCATCTCTTCCATGTCGCTCCTGATCATTGAAAAGGAAGACAACACCCGCACGCTCAAGGCCCTTGGCGCATCGCCCGGACTGATCAGACGCATATATGCCGTTCAGGGATGGCTCGTCTCTATCGCCGGTGGTGTGGCCGGCATGGTTCTTGGAGTGCTTCTCTCGCTCGGTCAGGAAAAATGGGGATGGATCAGACTCGCAGGCGACTCATCGCAACTCTCGCTCACGGCCTATCCTGTCGAATTCCATCCCGCCGACCTTATCCCTGTCATGACGCTTGTGGCTCTTGTTGGCGCTGTCACTGCCGTTTTTGCCGCCAGACGCGCTGCATAAACACCGTCTCATCCCTTCATTGATGACCGCAGAAACGAAAATTTCGCATTTTTTTTGCTAAAGACTTGCGCAAAAAAAAAAAACTTCATACCTTTGCACTCGCTAACACAGATGGTGAGCATAGCTCAGTTGGTTAGAGCGTCGGATTGTGGTTCCGAAGGTCGTGGGTTCGACCCCCACTGTTCACCCCATCAAGCAACAGATAAACGCGCCGGAAGCCCTGATTTGTGGTTCCCGGCGTTTTTAGAATATGTCTGGATCTGTTCAGACTGCCGCCTAAATATTAAAAATGGAATTCAAGCTTCAGGCAACCGATACGGCCTCTGCGGCCAGAGCGGGACTCATCACCACCGACCACGGAGTGATAGAAACCCCTATATTCATGCCCGTAGGCACTGTGGGCGCCATAAAGGCGGTCCACATGACCGAAATGCGTGAGCAAGTGAAGGCCCAGATCATACTGGGCAACACATATCATCTTTACCTCCGTCCGGGACTCGACGTGATTCAGGCCGCCGGCGGCCTGCACCGCTTCAACGGATGGGACCGTCCGATCCTCACCGACAGCGGCGGGTTTCAGGTATTCTCGCTCGCTGACAACCGCAAGCTCACGGAAGAAGGCGCACGTTTCAGATCTCACATCGACGGATCCCTCCACATGTTCACCCCTGAAAAGGTCGTCGACATACAGCGTGTGATAGGATCCGACATAATGATGGCCCTTGACGAGTGTCCTCCGGGCACCTCCGAGCGCTCCTATGCCTCACGCTCGCTTGACCTGACAATGAGATGGCTGCGCCGAGGCTGGAAGCATTTCAACGAAACCCGGCCGCTTTACGGACACAGTCAGACCTTTTTCCCCATAGTCCAGGGATGCACATTCCCCGATCTGCGTCGCAGGGCGGCCAGCGAGGTGGCCGAACTCGGAGCCGAAGGCAACGCCATCGGCGGACTGGCCGTGGGCGAACCCGCCGGAGTGATGTACGACATGATTGAAGTCGTCAACGAAATCCTTCCTGCCGACAGACCCCGCTACCTCATGGGCGTGGGCACGCCGGCCAACATCCTTGAAGCCATCGAACGCGGAGTAGACATGATGGACTGCGTGATGCCCACCCGCAACGGCCGCAACGGCATGCTTTTCACCGACCACGGCATCATGAACATGCGCAACGCCAAATGGGCCAAGGACTTCTCGCCCATACAGGAAGACGGCGCAGCCGATGTGGACCGCCTGTATTCCAAGGCCTACCTCCGCCACCTATTCATTGCCCAGGAGATACTGGCCATGCAGATCGCGTCCATCCACAACCTTGCCTTCTACCTCAGTCTGGTCCGTCAGGCCCGCCAGCACATCCTCGCCGGCGATTTCGCCACCTGGAAACGCGCCAAACTCGAAGCCATCACCCGCCGTCTCTAACTCCTAGCTCCTGACTCCTCCTTGTTCAAGATTCTCGACTGGTATATAATCCGCAAGTTCTTAGGTACATACGTCTTTGCCATAATCCTGATACTTGCCATCACGGTGATGTTCGACATCAACGAGAAGATTGACGCGTTCCTGAAAGCGCCGCTTCACGCCACGGTGTTCGACTATTTCATGAACTTCCTGCCGTACTTCGCCAACCAGTTCAGCCCTCTCTTCACCTTCATAGCGGTAATATTCTTCACATCCAAACTTGCCGACAACTCCGAGATCATAGCGATGCTGTCGGCCGGCATGAGCTACCGCCGTCTCATGCTTCCATACATGTTTTCCGCGGCCGTCATTGCCGTGTCATCCTTTCTGCTCAGCGCATACGTCATTCCTCCGGCCAACGAGAAAAGGATAGAATTCACCAACACCTACGTGCGCGACAAACGCGTCAGCGCCACATCCAACGTCCAGCTTCAGGTAGCACCCGGTCAGGTGGCCTATATCGGCGACTTCAACGTCCGCAACAACCGCGGCTCACGCTTCTCGCTCGACTCCTTCGACGGCAAGAAACTATCGTCGCGTCTCACAGCCCTGACCCTTGAATGGAAAGGAGGCTACACATGGCGTGTCAAAAACTACGTGATCCGTGACTTCGGCGAAGACCGTGAGATCATACGCTCAGGACAGTCGCTCGACACGGTCATACCCATCGAGCCATCCGATTTCATAATATCCAAAAACGATCAGGAGACCCTGACCACACCTCAGCTATCCACCTATATCGACAAGCAGCGCGCCCGCGGCGTGGCCAACGTCAAACAATTCGAGATCGAATACCACAAACGCTACTCCATGTGTGCCGCGGCGTTCATACTCACCATCATAGGCGTCAGCCTGTCGTCTCGTAAGATCAAGGGCGGCATGGGCGTGAACATAGGCATCGGCCTGGTGCTGAGCTTCGGCTACATAATGTTCATGACCATAACCCAGTCATTTGCCGTCGGCGGACTCACGTCGCCCGTCGTGGCCATGTGGATACCCAATATTGTTTACTTCTTTATCGCGGCCTATCTCTACCGTCGCGCCTCGCGCGGATAAAATGATCCGGTAGTTGTCAATCGCCGCCGCATCGCGCGCCGTCAGCCCTGTGCAGTCTGCGGAGTGGTTGGTTATAATATATCACTCCGCTTTTGTAAACTTCAGAGCGTGCACCGGTCCGCGTTCGCCGGCCACCTTGCCGTCGCGATAGGCCACGGTGCCGTTCACGTATGTGACGGCTACAGTGTGTCCGGTTGTCATTCCCGCTGCGGGAATCCATCCGCAACGGCCTGCGGAGTCCTTGTCGTCTATAGTATGCGGAGTCGCGCTCACCAGCACCAGATCGGCATAATAGCCCGGGCGGATAAAACCGCGGCGGTCTATGCCGAATATCCGTGCCGGAGCATGCGCCGTACGCTCGGCCACCACTTCGGGTTTGAAAATATCGAGCAGCATCGGCAGCGAGAACTGTAGGTTCGGACAGCCCGACGGCGCCGTCAGCGCATCGCCTTTCTTCTCCTCGGCCAGATGCGGGGCGTGATCGGTGCCGATCACATCTATTGTGCCGTCTGTCACCGCCTTTCTCAATGCTGTGCGGTCGCTCTGTCCCTTCACTGCCGGATTGCACTTCAGGCGCGTGCCCATGGTCTCATAATCCTTGTCGCACCACTGCAGATACTGTATGCACGTTTCTGCAGTGACACCTGCCGGACGGTCATCACGCAGCATTCTCACCTCGGCGGCCGTCGACACATGCAGCAGATGCAGCCGGGCGTTGTGGCGGCGGGCAAGTTCCACGGCCCTGCAGGCCGCCGAATAGCATGCTTTGGCGTCGCGGATCACCGGATGCAGATCCACAGGCACTTCCTCCTCGCCGAAAATGTCGCGTGCCATGGCCATGCCTGCGGCTATGCGCCCGTTGTCCTCGGCGTGCACCGCTATGAGCGCTTGCACTTTAGCAAAAATATCATCGAGAGTCTTCTCGGAGTCCACAAGCATATTGCCGGTCGAGGACCCTAAAAACAGCTTCACGCCAGGCACCTTTGAATAATCCGCTGCCAACAGCTCATCCATATTGCTGTTTGTCGCGCCTATATAAAACGCGTAGTTTGCGCGGCTTACCTCGGCGGCCCGGGCCATCTTCTCCTCCCAGGCTCCGACGCTCACGGTCGGAGGAACGGTGTTGGGCATATCCATAAACGAAGTCACGCCGCCGGCCACAGCCACGGCCGATTCGGTGGCCATATCTCCCTTATGGGTCAGTCCTGGGTCGCGGAAATGAACATGATCGTCAATCGCTCCCGGCATCAGCAATGCTCCGCAGGCGTCCACCGACTCGTCGGCGTCGATGCCTGAGGGGCGTCCCTTGCCGGTGGCTGCTATGAACTCGCCGTCGATCAGCACCCATCCGGCGTATGGTTTTCCTTCATTTACTATTCTGGCGTTGTGGATCAGTGTCGTTTTCGGCATAGCGTGGATATTTCTTAAAGAAACTGCGCACTTTCATGCTCACCACCCCATAGAGCCCTTCGCCGAAAATGCCGCTGTTCATCTTGCTGCTGCCCAGACGGCGGTTCACGAAGATGATAGGCACTTCGGCTATTGTGAACCCGTGCTTGCTGGCGGTGAATTTCATCTCTATCTGGAAAGCGTAGCCCTTGAATCTGATCTTGTCCAGATTGATGGTCTGGAGCACCCGGCGGCGGTAGCACACGAATCCTGCGGTGGTGTCGTAGACGTTGAGCCGCGTCACCATCCTCACGTACCGCGATGCGAAATAGCTCATGAGCACCCGGCCCATGGGCCAGTTCACCACGTTCACGCCGGTTTTGTAGCGCGACCCCACGGCCACATCGGCCCCGTCTGAAGCGCAGGCTTCATACAGGCGCGGCAGGTCGGCCGGATTGTGTGAAAAATCCGCGTCCATCTCGAATATGTATTCATAGCCACGCTCCAAGGCCCATCTGAACCCTGTGATATAGGCAGTGCCGAGTCCGAGTTTGCCGCTACGCTCTGTCAAATGCACGCGCCCGGCGTACTGTTCCATCTTTTCCTTCACGATGGCGGCAGTTCCGTCGGGCGAGTTATCGTCTATGATCAGCAGGTCGAACCCCTGTGGCAGCGCCATCACGGCGTCGATGATGGCCGACGCGTTTTCCCGCTCGTTATATGTCGGGATTATGACCAGACTGTCTGCTGCGGCGGCCTTCGCTGATGTCAGAGAATCATTTGGATGCACTTGCGGGCTTGTAGCGGCTGTTGAGCTCTGTCAGCACTTCTTCGGTTATGTCCAGAGCGGGGTTGAAATACAGTCCTGCGGCATTATTGAGGATGGCGTCATAGCCGTTGGCCGCGCAAATGTCTTTCACCACAGAGTCGAGAGAATCCTGTATCTGCTTCTGCATGTTGGAGAGCTGGGTGGCGAATTCTATCTGACGGTTCTCGAAGCGGCCTGCAGCATCCTGCTGCATCTTGTTCAGGCGTGCCTGATCTGAATCGAAGCTGGCCTGGGAAAGATAACGCTGTTCCTGAACCTTGGCCTGCACCTCTTCGGCAAGTTTGTTGATGGGGGCCATCAACTGGTTGTGATAGCTTGCCAGTTTTATCTGCGCGGCAGAGTCTGCGGCGGCATATTCCTGAAAAAGAGTGTAGCCCGACTGTACTCTGGCCATGTCCACGTAGCGGACATACTGTGCGAGCACCGTCTCGCGCGAACTGCCTTCGGCGGCAAGTTCGCTTTTGTCTGCCGCAGTGGCGGTTCCGGCGGCCGGTTTGCTGTCATTGGAGCATGAGGAGGAAAGCAGGGCGCATGCCGACAGGGCAAACATTGAAGCTACAAGTAAATTTTTTTTCATCTTCTTTTATTAAGAGGTGATATTGTGGGTTGGTGTTTAGTTTACAGGTCTTTCGCACACCCTATGCCTCGTTTTTTCATGTGGGGGTTGCCGGAGATATGCCCCGACGGAAACTTCCCGCCTTTCACAAAAAAGACTTTCACTCCGAGCAACAGGACTGCGATGAGCAGCAAGCCGACTGAAAGAAGTACGAGTTTCATGGTGCGCCGATTGATTTTTGCGCTGCAAATATAGGAAAGTTAATGCGAATTTTGCGTATTTCCGAAAAATATTTGTACCTTAGTGAACTGAATTAAATTAAATTTAACAAATCCACTTATATTTTAAATTCTGTTATGACTATCCGCGATTTGAAACCCGCTTTGATATGGTCGATTTTCGATGACATCACCCGGGTGCCCCGTCCTTCAAAGAAGGAAGAAAAAATCCGTAAATATCTGCTCGATTTCGCCGCTGAGCATGGCGTGGCCGTGAAAACCGACGCTGTGGGCAATGTGGTTATGTCGCGTCCGGCCACTCCCGGCCATGAAGATGCGCCCGTGGTGGTGCTGCAGGGCCATATGGACATGGTCTGCGAGAGCAACAAGCCTTTTGATTTTGATAATAACCCCATCACCACCGTGATCGATGGCGAATGGGTGCATGCCGACGGTACCACCCTCGGCGCCGACAACGGCATAGGCATGGCTGCGTCTCTGGCTGTGATGATCGACAAGGATCTGGTGACAGGACCGGTCGAAGCTCTCTTTACCGTCGATGAGGAGACCGGAATGACCGGCGCCAACAACCTTGGCGAAGGGATGCTTCAGGGCGACATCCTGCTCAATCTCGACTCCGAGGACGACGGAGAGATATTCATAGGCTGTGCCGGCGGTGTCGACACAGTGTGCACGTTCACATACAGCCGTTCGTCGGCTCCGTCCGATTTCTTCTATTTCAAGATCAGCGTCAGCGGCGGACTCGGCGGCCACTCCGGCGGCGACATTCATCTGGGTCATGCCAATGCCAACAAGGTGCTGGCTCGTTTCCTCTGGGAGATATTTCAGAAACATGAGTTGAGCCTGGCCGAGATCGACGGCGGCAACCTGCGCAATGCGATCCCCCGCGCCGCTCATGCCGTAGTTGGCGTGCCTGCCGCACACAAACATCAGGTCATCACTGCTTTCAACGAATATGCCGCTGTGATAGCCGCTGAATATGAAGGTCTGGAAAACACTCTCAAACTGGATGTGGAGTCAGTCGACGCTCCTGAATATGTAGTCGATGCTGCCACCTCTATGTCGTTGATCCGTGCCGTCTATTCCGCGCCGCACGGAGTCGTGTCCATGAGCCGCGAACTTGAGGGACTTGTGGAGACTTCCACCAACCTTGCGTCGGTGAAGATGCACGGCGATGACCGCATTGTGGTGACCACTTCGCAGCGCAGCTCCGTGGAGTCGCGCAAATGGGACATAGCCAATCAGGTAGAAGCCCACTTCCAGCTTGCCGGAGCCACCGTAGAGCATGGCGAAGGCTATCCCGGATGGAAGCCGAACATGAACTCCAGGATCATGGCCATCGCTTCCGACGCTTACAAGGAACTCTATGGCACCGCTCCGGCCATCAAGGCCATACATGCCGGTCTGGAATGCGGACTCATACTCGAGAAGTATCCGAACCTCGACATGGCTTCTTTCGGCCCGACACTGCGCGGAGTGCACTCTCCCTCCGAGAAAATGCATATCCCCGCCGTGGAGCGTTTCTGGAACCAGCTGGTGCTCATTCTCGCCAAAGTGGCGGAGATTAAAAAGTCTTGAGACTTATTGCGCGGGTGCATCAACTCCCGATCGTACTGATTGCCGGACTGTCTCTCACCGCCTGTGTCGTCGGACCGGTCTACGGATCGTCGACACGGCAGGTGAGGGAGTGCCCCGACTCGGTCGCCACGGTCTGCGGCGCGGCAGCTGATTCTTCACGATGCCTGACCCTTTCCGACCGCGATTATGAGGAAGTGGCCGCCGGGTTAGGCATATCCGTGGCGTGCATACGTGCGGTGGTCGACATCGAGACCGGAAGCAAATGCAAGGGATTTGGAGCCGACAGCCTGCCGGTGATCAATTTCGATATAAACATGTTTCGGAAATATGCCCGTGCACGCAGGATAGATCTCGCGCCATATCGGTCGAAATATCCGGAAGTGTTTGCCAAACCGGATGTCAGACGCCATGGCTCGCTCCAGAGGGCGCAGTATGCGCGGCTGAACTCGGCCATGGCCATTGACACCGTGGCGGCACTTGAAGGCACTTTCTGGGGAATGTTTCAGATCGGCGGTTTCAACTGGAAACTCTGCGGCTGCGGATCGGTCGAGGATTTTGTTGCCCGCATGGCCCTTTCGGAGCGCGAGCAGCTCGAGCTGTTTGCCGCGTTTGTCAGGGCCCGCAAGCTCGATGTTTACCTGCGTAAGCGAGACTGGGCCGGATTCGCTCTGCGCTACAATGGGCCTGGGTATAAGAAGCATCGCTACGACACGCGCATGGCCCAGGCATACAGACGCTACAAAAACAAGGGCGTCTGACAAACAACAAAACGCTTCCCGCGATTGTTTTTACTGAAATTTAAATCAAAATACCATATCTGTAGACCATGAACAAGTATCCTAAAATAGGCATACGTCCTACTATCGACGCACGTCAGGGCGGCGTGCGCGAAAGCCTTGAAGAGAAAACAATGTCGCTGGCCAGAGCCGTGGCCGACCTCATATCATCCAATCTCCGCTATCCCGACGGATCGCCCGTGCAGTGCGTGATCGCCGACGGAACCATAGGCCGTGTGGCGGAAACCGCCGCATGTGCCGAAAAATTCGAGCGCGAAGGCGTCGGCGCCACTATCACTGTGACCTCTTGCTGGTGCTATGGCGGTGAAACTATGGACATGAACCCCTATTGGCCCAAGGCCGTGTGGGGATTCAACGGCACTGAGCGGCCCGGAGCCGTCTATCTTGCCGCCGTTCTTGCCGCACATGCCCAGAAAGGCCTGCCTGCTTTCGGCATCTACGGCCACGACGTACAGGACCTCGCCGACAACACTATTCCGGCCGATGTGGCAGAGAAGCTGCTCCGTTTCGCCCGTGCGGCTCTCGCCGTGGCTCAGATGAGGGGCAAGTCCTATCTGTCGTTCGGCAGCGTGTCCATGGGCATAGCCGGATCCATGGTCGATCCCGACTTCTTCCAGGAATATCTGGGCATGCGCAATGAGTCGGTGGACATGACCGAGATCATGCGCCGTATGTCTGAAGGCATATACGATAAAGAGGAATTCTCCCGCGCCATGGCATGGACCGAAAAGCACTGCAAGGTGCACGAAGGCGAGGACATCAACGTCCCTGAAAAGCAGAAATCCCGCGCCGCCAAGGACAGCGACTGGGAGTTTGTGGTGAAGATGACCATGATCATGCGCGACCTGATGAAGGGCAACCCACGTCTGCTCGAAGCCGGATTCAAGGAAGAAGCTCTCGGCCACAACGCTCTGTTGGCCGGATTCCAGGGCCAGCGTCAGTGGACCGACTTCTATCCCAACGGCGACTTCTCCGAAGCTTTGCTCAACACTTCGTTCGACTGGAACGGCATACGTCAGGCCTATGTCGTGGCCACGGAAAACGATTCGCTCAACGGTGTGGCCATGCTGTTCGGCCATCTGCTCACCAACACCGCGCAGATCTTCTCCGACGTGCGCACCTACTGGAGTCCTGAAGCCGTCAGGCGTGTGACCGGACGTGAGCTGACCGGACGTGCCGCCGGCGGCATAATCCATCTGATCAATTCCGGAGCCACGACTCTCGATGCCACCGGACGCCAGAGCGATGCCGAGGGTAATCCCGTCATGAAGCCTTTCTGGGAGATCACCGACGAGGAGGTGCAGAAGATGCTCGACGCCACTACATGGTATCCCGCAAACCGCGACTATTTCCGTGGCGGCGGCTATTCGTCCAATTTCCTCAGCCGTGGCGGCATGCCGGTGACCATGAGCCGCGTGAATCTGGTCAAGGGTCTCGGCCCCGTGCTTCAGCTGGCCGAAGGCTGGACCGTCGACATTGATCCTGAAATCAATAAGGTGCTTGACCGCCGCACTGACCGCACATGGCCTACCACATGGTTCGTGCCCCGTCTGGCCGACAAGCCCGCTTTCCGCGACGTCTACTCCGTGATGAACAACTGGGGTGCCAACCATGGCGCCGTGTCGTTCGGCCACATAGGCCGCGATCTGATCACTCTGGCGTCGATCCTGCGAATCCCCGTGTGCATGCACAATGTGCCCGAGGACGAGCTGATGCGTCCGTCCGCGTGGAATGCGTTCGGCATGGACAAGGAGGGCGCCGACTATCGCGCATGTAAGAACTATGGTCCTATCTATAAATAATCTGCATCACATTATGACAGACTATCAGGATAAGATTTCCGAATTTCTCGGCTACGCCCACCGTGTGGGCGCGGCCGGGCTTACGGTATGCTCCAGCGGCAATCTGTCGTGGCGCATAGACGATGACACGGTGCTGGTTTCCGGCACCGGATCATGGGTGCCGGATCTGACGGCCGATAAGGTGGCGGTGTGTCGCCTTAGCGACGGCGCCGTGCTCAACGGTGTCAGGCCGTCGATGGAAAGCGTGTTTCATCTCGGAGTGTTGCGCCGGCGTCCGGAGATGTCGGTGGTGCTGCATTTCCAGTCGCCCTACGCCACGGCTGTGGCCTGTCGCGAAGTGCTGCCGAAGAATTTCAATTTCACGGCCGAGGTGCCCATTCATGTTGGCGATCCCATATCGGTGATCCCTTATTTCCGCCCCGGTTCGCCTGAACTGGCCGAGCATGTGGTCGAAGCCATGACCACCGGCAATTCCGTGCTTCTGCGCAAGCATGGCCAGGTGGTGTGCGGCGAGGATTTCAACCATGCGTTCGAGCGTGCCATGTTTTTTGAGATGGCATGCCGCATAGCTGTGCTCAACGGCGACAACACCGCTGTGCTCACCGATGAGGAGATAGCCGATCTCGCGCCATATATAAACGGAAAGAAATGAATACTCCCGCGGATGCCCACATAGCGGTGGATTTTGGCGGCGGCAGCGGCCGCGTGATGGCCGGAACCATAGATTCCGGCGGAGTGTTGCACATAGATGAGGTGCACCGTTTCGGCAATCGTCAGGTGTGGCTCGGCCGTCATCTCTACTGGGATTTTCCCGCGCTTTACGCCGAGATGGCCGAGGGGCTGCGTAAGGCCGTGGCCAAAGGCTACCGCATTCGTTCGGTGGGCATAGATACGTGGGGGGTGGACTTCGGACTGATCGACCGTGCAGGCAATCTGCTCGGCAATCCCGTCTGCTACCGTGATCCCGCCACAGCCGGTTATCCCGACCGGCTGGCGGCGGCGGTGGCGCCGACGGAGCATTACGCTACGGCCGGCATACAGGTGATGGAGATCAACACCGTGTACAGGCTCATGGCCATGACCGACGAGCAGCCGCAGTTTGTCGATGCCGCCGACCGTCTGCTGTTCATGCCCGACCTGTTCAGTTATTTCCTTACCGGCAACGCGAATGTGGAGTACACAATAGCGTCCACCAGCGAGTTGCTCGATGCCCGTGGACGCATATGGAATTTTCCGCTGATACGCCGTCTGGGGCTGCCTGAGCGGCTTTTCGGCCCGATAGTGATGCCCGGCACTGTGCGCGGCATGCTCACTGCGGATGTGGCCCGCCAGATCGGTGTGGACTATGATGTGCCGGTGGTGGCCGTCGGGTCACACGATACGGCATCGGCCGTGTTTGCGTCGGCGGCGACCAAGGACCCCTCGACCGCATATCTCAGTTCCGGCACATGGTCGCTTCTGGGTGTGCTTCTGGATGCTCCGCTGCTGTCGGAGCAGGCCCGTGTGGCAGGATTTACCAATGAAGGAGGGGTTGGCGGCAAGATACGTTTTCTCCAGAATATCCCCGGGCTGTGGATTCTTCAGCGTCTGATGGCGCAGTGGAGCGAACGTGGCTATGGCGTGGACTATGACACTGTGATAGACGAGGCGTCGAAGGCCTGCATAGATTCGGTGATCGATGTTGACGACCGCATGTTTGCCAATCCGGCCGATATGGAGTCGGCCGTGTGCGAATGGTGTCGCCTGAACGGACAGCAGGTGCCGTCGGGTCGCGGTGAGACGGTCAGGGTGGTGATCCGCTCGCTTGCCGACCGCTACCGTCGCGGAATCGAAGCACTTAACAAACTGTTGCCTTCGCCCGTAAAGCGCCTTAACATCATAGGCGGCGGATCACGCAACGGACTGCTTAACCGCATGACTGCCGAAGCTGCCGGAGTGGAGGTGACGGCCGGCCCGGCCGAAGCTACCGCCATAGGCAACATCCTGCTGCAGGCCATAGCCGTGAAGCGTGTGGCGGCGCCCGATGACATAAAATCCGTAGAATTCAGATAATTCAAATCTGTAGTGTACCATGAAAAACAATATCTCTTCCAGGCTGTCGCACGGACACAGACCACCTGTGGTGGAACGGCGCTATCTGGTGCCGTTTGTTCTCGTCACATGCCTGTTTGCCCTCTGGGGCTTTGCCAACGACATTACCAACCCCATGGTCGCCGCCTTTCAGACGGTTATGGAGCTGTCGGCCACAAAGGCGTCGATGGTTCAGTTTGCCTTCTACGGCGGATATGCCACAATGGCCATACCAGCCGCGCTGTTCATACGCAAGTTCAGCTACAAGAGCGGCATTTTGCTCGGTCTGGCTCTTTATGCCACGGGCGCTTTCATGTTTATTCCGGCTGCCGACCATGAGCAGTTTTCATTTTTCTGCATTTCGCTCTATGTGCTGACTTTCGGTCTGGCTTTTCTGGAAACCACGGCAAATCCGTTTATCTTGTCGCTCGGCGACAAGGATTCCGCAACAAGGCGTCTGAATTTCGCCCAGTCGTTCAATCCCATGGGGTCGCTTTCGGGCATGGCCATAGCGTCGTTTGTGATTCTTCCAAATCTGATTTCCGACAGGCGTGACGCCATGGGCGACATTATTTTCCCTGCGCTCGACGTGGCCGAGAAGGCCCGGATACGCGCCCACGATCTGGCCGTGATCCGCGATCCGTATGTGGCCATCGGTCTGGTTGTGGTGGTGATGTTTGTGGTGATCGCGTTGGTGAAAATGCCGCGCACCGATCACTCCGGCACCCGGATCAAAAGCCGCGAGACGCTCGGCAGGCTGTGGCATAACCGCGAATACCGCTGGGGAGTGGTGGCCCAGGTATTTTATGTGGCCGCACAGATAATGGTGTGGACGTTTATAATCCAGTATGCCGACAATCTCGGCATCAACAAGGCTGTGGCGCAGACGTTCAACATTGTGGCCATGTGTCTTTTCCTCGGCGGACGTTTCGTGGGCACGTATATGATGAAATTCGTGCGGCCGTCAAGCATGCTGGTCATTTTCGGCATCGGAGCCGCGGCATGTACTTTCGGCTCCATTTTCATAGTCGGAAAGGCCGGCCTGTATTCTCTTGTAGGCATCAGCCTGTTCATGTCTATCATGTTTCCGAGCATTTATGGCGTTGCGCTTGAGAAGGTCAATGAACGTGACACGTCGCTTGGTGCCGCCTTTCTGGTGATGGCGATAGTGGGCGGCGCACTGATGCCGCCGCTTCAGGCCAGCATTATAGACTGCGGAGAGATTGCCGGAATGCCGGCTGTAAACGTGTCGTTTGTCCTTCCGCTTGTGTGCTTTGCGGTGGTTGCGACTTACGGCCGTTTGGCCCGGTCTATCGAACTGGCGTCGGAGTCCTCCTCTTCCGCCGGCTGATTCTCCGGTCTGCGGCTCAGTCGAGGACTCTGCATTTGACTCTTCGTGTTTTTCCGGCGTATCGGATACGGCATCCGGGGCCTGTGCCCCGGATGCTGCTGTAGGGAGACAGATCAGCAGATATGGCCATTCGGCGCGGCGACGGCAGCGTGCGCGTCCCATTGTCCTGACATATTGTCTCTGGATTTCGGCAGAGGTGATAACGCCGGCGCTTTCCAGCATTTCAGCGTCGATCAGGCCGTATTCGGCCATCCGGTCCACGATCCTGTCGAGCAGGTCGGAGGTCATGGTGGCGACGGATCGCCCGATAAAGGCCATTTTGTGCATGTGGTCCCATCGCATGTAGTAGTCGTCTTTGCCTATGGCGCATAGGAGCCGGATCACGGTCAGTTCGCCTTCCGCTCCGAATTCACTGCCGATAGCGGCCACTTCAGGTGTCTCGAAAAATAAAGGATTGATTTGCATGACAGATTTTTGTTTGTGGTGTGTGAATTTAAAACTGCACCGCAAAGTTAGCGCCGTTCCGGAGCCGAAACAGGAGAATCTGTCTGCATGGCCGTTTTTTTTTCGTGATCGGCCTGTGAGGATATATAGGAAGGTTGTGAAAAAAACGGCTCAGGGAGATACCTCGGCACCATACGGCGGGCATCTCCCTGAGGATAAATCTGTCTGTGATGATGAATGGAAAGAGGGGCGGCTTATTCTTTCACACGCTCCACGTATGAACCGTCGCGGGTGTCGATACGCACTTTGTCGCCTGTGTTACAGAACAGGGGCACACGTACGGTGGCTCCGGTCTCTACTGTGGCGGGCTTGAGAGTGTTGGTGGCGGTGTCGCCCTTGATTCCGGGTTCGGTATATGTGATTTCAAGAACCACGGAGGTGGGCATCTCGCAGGTGAGGATGGTTTCTGAAGCGGCGTGGACCATGGCTTCGCAGATGTCGCCTTCTTTGAGGAACTCTACGCCTTCGATGCTTTCGCCGGGGATAGCCACCTGTTCGAAAGTCTCGGTGTGCATGAAGTTATAGCCCATGTCATCCTTATAGAGGAACTGGTATGGACGGCGTTCGATGCGGACTTCCTCGACCTTCACGCCGGAGTTCCATGTTTTGTCGATAACACGGCCGGTGCGCACGTTTTTGAGTTTGGTGCGTACGAAAGCCGGGCCTTTGCCGGGCTTCACGTGCAGGAATTCAACGATGAAGTAGTATTGGCCGTCGATGTCGAGGCACATACCGTTCTTAAAATCAGCAGTTGTTGCCATAAAATTGTTTTAAAAATCTTGATGATGTGATTATTAATGAGTGCAAAGTTAAGCAAAAAACTCAAAAACGCAAAATTCCGTATTATCGCTTGCACAGCTTGCGGAAATCATTTAATTTTGCGAGTTGATGGAAAACCTTCTTTATGTGTTGTTGCGTGGTTTTGCCATTGGCGTGCTGATCTCGGCTCCCATGGGGCCAATTGGGATGCTCGTGATCCAGCGTACTCTCAACAAGGGGCGCTGGGCGGCTTTTTTCACAGGTGCCGGAGCCAGCGTGAGCGATCTGGTCTATTGTCTGCTCACGGGTTTCGGCATGTCGTTCATCACCGGTTTCATCGAGCGCAACCAGACGTTGCTTCAACTGCTCGGAAGTGTGGTTCTGGCTGCTTTCGGCGCGTATCTGTTTCGCAAGAATCCCGCCAGAGCGCTCAAGACTCCGTCGCTTCAGGTCAACACATGGTGGAAAGATATGGTCACCGGCTTCCTGTTCACGTTTTCCAATCCGCTGATCCTGTTTTTCATCATCGGTCTTTTCGCACGGTTTAATTTTCTGCTTCCAGAGTTCAGATACTATCATTATATGTCGGGCTACCTGAGCATACTGGCCGGCGCGATATTCTGGTGGTTTATAATCACTTTCTCGGTCAATAAGGTGCGCGCCCATTTCAATGTGCGCTCGCTATATCTGGTCAACAGGGTCATAGGCTGCCTGCTCATCGTGTTCTCGATCGTCGGCGCGGCGATGAGTCTGATGGATTATGTAGGCTGACTGTCGGCCATAACGGCATGCTTCGTTGTTAATTTTATGTAAAGGCAATTGCCGGGCACGGTTTTTGCTGTATATTCGCGATATATGAAACTCTATAGCTCCATACTCTTTGTCATGGCCGCCGCAGGAGCGGTGGCCGCGGCTTCATCATGTTCGTCGGATAGCGCGTCGGCCGGCGGCCACAGGCTTGTGATCCTGCACACAAACGACACTCACTCTCACATAGACCCGCTGCCCGACAATGATATGGGCGGTGTGGCGCGCCGGAAGGTGCTGATCGACAGTGTGCGTGCCGCCGAACCTAACGTGCTGCTTGTCGATGCCGGCGATATTGTCCAGGGAACCCTCTATTTCCATCTCTACAAAGGCGAGGTGGAGCAGAGAATGCTCAATGAGCTGGGATATGACGTGCAGATTCTCGGAAATCATGAGTTTGACAACGGCATGTCGGCGCTGGCCGTCATGGATTCCATGGCGTCGCCGGCTCTGATAGCCACCAACTACGATCTTTCCGGATCGTCGATAGGACGTTATTATCAGCCGTATATAGTCAAGGAATACGACGGCCGTAAAGTGGGCGTTTTTTCTGTCAATCTCAATCCTGCCGGCATGGTGGCCGAGGGCAATTATGACGGTGTGAAATATCTGGACTGGCGATCCGTGACCGACGCTACCGTGAAGCATCTGAGAGAACAGGAAGGAGCTGACGCCGTGATAGCCGTGACCCATATCGGCTATGAGTCGTCAGGCGAGAGCGAGGGGCTGTTCGGCGACGAGGATCTGGCCCGTCAGACCTCCGGTATAGACGTGATAATAGGCGGTCACAGCCACACTAAACTGCCTGAGAACCTGCGTCTGGTCAATGCCGCCGGCGATTCGGTACTGGTGGTGCAGACCGGTAAATACGGACAGTATCTCGGCGAGGTCACACTGGACCTTGACAGGCTCACCGCGACGTCGCGCCTGATTCCTGTGGACTCGCGTCTGGACGCTCGACGCGATCCGGAGCTTATGTCTGTCATCGAGCCTTACAGGGCCGGGGTGGACTCGCTCTACAGCCATGAGGTGGCAAGGGTGTCGGCCAGAGCCGGCGCGCTCAACTCAAAAAGTGTGCGGCTGATGAATTTTGCCGCCGATTTCGTTGCCGACCGCGGACGCCGGCTGGCAGGCGGAGTGCAGTTTGCCATAACAAACAAGGGCGGCCTGCGCACCACCTGGAAACCCGGGGCGCTGACCGAAGGCGCCGCCATAGACATGATGCCGTTTGCCAACAAGGTGGTGGTGATCGACCTGAAAGGGGCTGACCTGATGGATGCACTGAAGGTGATGGCTGCCCGCGGCGGCGATGCCGTGAGCCGTGAGCTGGACGTGACGTTCGATCTCCTCAGCGGCGCTCTTATAGATGCACGTCTTGATGGACGGGCCATAGACCCTGACGCGACCTACCGTCTTGCCACGATAGATTATCTGGCCAAGGGCGGCGACTATATGACACCGTTTACCCGCGGCACTCAGGTGGCCGAAAGCCGGAGAGTTGCCTACGACGACCTGATCGAATATCTCAAGGCCAACCCTGTGGTTAATCCCGATGCCACGGAGCGCATGCACCCCGAAGACTGACAAACGTTATGAAGAATCATGTTCAGAACAGGGCCGCGGTGATCGCGGCCATCGAACGAGGAGAATTGCACGACGCAATCGGCCGCCTGCGCACGCTGGCTCCCGCGGGCGACTGGAATATAGTCTCGGGCATAGACCGTGCGGAGCAGGACTACCGGCTCATGCTGCGGTATGCGTTTTCCGCTGTGGCCGATCCTGAGCGCGACAGGCTTTACGGCGAACTGACGGCGCGGTTGCGCACGCTGCTCGACATGATCGTGCGCAAATCGCTTGCCGGAGATTCTCCGGAATTATATTTCAGCACTCTTCGATATGAGCTTATGCAGCCGGCCGATACGGTGCAGGCGCTGATCGGGCGCTACAGGCAGCTTGCAGGCCGCTCGTCGCTGTTTAATATGGCCACTTCGGCAGGTCACTCGCAGGCTGCCGGTGCGGATACGGCGCGCGTGGATATGGAGCGCATGGAGCGGCGCATTTTCAACCGTGTGTGGGTCACGTTTCCGCTTTCGTCCGACGATGCCGCGGCTATATCCGGTGTGATGTCGGACCAGACGTTGCCGCTTTCCATGAAGTCGGCTCTTACAGGCGCCCTGATGCTCGGATCGCTGGAATATTTCGACGAACAGGCGCTGACGCTGCTGCTCGATGCGGCATCGTCGGCCGGCGGTGGGGCCGACGGCGATGTACTGCGTCTGCGGGCCACCGTGGCCGCTTTGATGCTCATGGGCGTGCATAGCCGCAGGCATCTGTCGGCCAGAGTCACCTCACGTCTGGAGTCCCTGCGCGATGCGGGCGACTGGTCGGCGACCGTGCGCACCGTGTGGCTGCAATATATAAGGTCGCTCGACACCGAAGCAATATCGCGCAAGATGCGCGACGAGTTCATTCCCGAAATGATGAAACTGCGCGATAAGTTCCCGAAAAATCTTGCCGACGACCCCGAAGCGCTGATCTCCATCGAGGAGAATCCGGAATGGGAGGAGCTGCTGGCGAGCAGCGGGCTGACCGACCGGCTGAAGGAACTGACCGAGATGCAGAGCGACGGGGCCGATCTGTTTCACGGCACGTTTTCGGCTCTGAAGTCTTTCGCTTTTTTCAACGACATTGCCCATTGGTTTATCCCGTTCGACACAGAGCGTACGGAGGTGGCCGCGGCTCTCGGCCATGACACCGCGATAGGCGAGATGCTCGGTGTGGCTCCTTTTATGTGCGACAGCGACAAGTATTCGCTCGTGTTCTCACTGTCGCAGGTGCCAGACTCCCAGAAACGCATGATGCGGCAGCAGCTCGAGGGGCACAGCGTCCACATGGCCGAGATACGCAACGCCGAGCTGCTTCCTGCCGACAAGCGTCGCGAGAATATGGTCAACAAGTTTGTGCAGGATCTCTACAGGTTCTTCTCGCTGTTCAGACGCAAGTCGGAGTTTGTCAATCCGTTTGTCTCCGACTTCAATCTGCCCGAAGTGGCGGCGCTGGCTCCCGACATGAAGGACGACGCCATGCTGCGGGCAGTCGGAGAGTTGTATTTTCGTCACCGGCATTACCGCAACGCTCTGTCGATCTTTGAGCGCATTGACGCTCCGGGCGATGCCACACTATATCAGAAAATCGGCTTCGCTCTGCAGAAACTCGGATTCTATGAGCGCGCCATAGCCGCATACGAAAAGGCCGAGCTGCTTGCTCCCGACAGCCTGTGGACCCTGCGGCGCATAGCCTCCCTGCTGCGTCAGACGGGCGAGACTCGCCGTGCGCTGGACTATTACAGGAGGATAGAGACGGCATGTCCCGACGATCCGGCGGTGGCGCTGAGCATAGGCCACTGCTATCTGGACATGAAGGAGTATCACGAAGCGCTCCACAGCTACTACAAGGCGGAATTCATGGATGAGAAGTCGCCCAAACCGCTCAGACCCATCGCATGGTGCGCGTTTCTGATGCGGGATTTCGACACGTCGCGGGCATACTACACACGTCTGCTTGCGAGCGCCGGACCCGAGCCACAGGACTATCTGAACATGGGCCATCTCTGTCTGGTCACAGGCAATTCCGCCGAAGCCTTGGCCAACTATAAACTTTTTGTGGCCGGACGCCCCATCTCGGTGCTTGCCGATGCGCTGGCCAAGGACAGGCCGCAGCTTGAAGCCGCCGGCATAGACACCGGCCTGATCCCTTTGATAATTGATTCGATACTTTACGAGCAACAGCAATGAACCCGCTATACGAACCATTTTATTTCCCGCCGTTCAGGCAGATTTCCGTGGCCGACTATGAGCCGGCGATCGATGCCGCTCTGGCTGAAGCCAGGGCTGAGATCGACGCCATAACCGGCTGTGACGCCGCCCCGACGTTTGCCAACACGATCGAAGCGTTCGAGCGGACAGGGTCACGGCTCGACAGGGTGCTCGGGGTGTTTTATCCGCTGCTGTCGGCCCATGCCGACGACGAGATGATGGAAATATCGCTGCGCGTGTCGGCTAGAATGAGCGAATATGATGCCGACGTGTCGCTCAATGCGGCTTTGTTTGACAGGATACGGGCCGTGTATGAACAGCGTGAGTCGCTGGAGCTGACAGTGGAACAGCGTACATTGCTCACCAACGTGTGGCTCGGATTCACTCGCTCGGGGGCCAATCTCCACGGCGCCGACCGTCAGGAGTACCGGACCGTCAAGGCCCGGCTGTCGGAGCTGACCACACGGTTCGGTCACAATATCAAGAAAGAGTTGGCCGGATGCCGCCTGTGGCTGTCGGCTGCGGATCTGGCCGGACTGCCGGAATATATGTGTGTGCAGGCTGCGCAGGCTGCCGCTTCCGAGGGCCGGGACGGGGAATATCTCTTCACCCTCGAGCAGCCCACATACGTGGCGTTCATGAAATATTCCGAAAGACGCGACCTGCGCGAACGTATGTATAGGATGTACACTGGTCGCAACATCTCTGGTCCGTATTCCAACATGTCTATCATGACCGAGATTGCCGGCCTGCGTCTGCGCCTTGCCAACCTGCTGGGCTATGATACGTTTGCCGACTACAGGCTGGAGCGCTCCATGGCCGAGAAGCCCTCACGGGTGTATGACCTTCTCGATCGTCTGCGCGAGGCCTATATGCCGGCCATGCGGAAGGAGCTGAAAGAACTGTCCGAGCTGGCAGGGCATCAGCTCATGCCGTGGGACTACAGTTTTTATGCCGACCGACTGCGCCGGCAGCTATATGACTTCAACGAAGAGGAACTGCGCCCGTATTTCGAGCTCTCGGGTGTGATCGACGGAGTGTTTGGACTGGCTTCACGGCTCTACGGCATCGGTTTTGCCCCGGCCACGGATATTGACGTATATCATCCGGATGTGAGGGCATTTCGCGTGAGCGACGCCGATGGCAGCGTGCTCGGAGTGCTGTATGCCGACTTTTTCCCGAGGACGGGCAGCAAAAGTCCCGGCGCCTGGATGACTGAATTTCGCGAAGCCGACGCCACCACACGTCCGCTTGTGAGCATAGTGATGAATTTCACCAAGCCTGTAGGCGGAAAGCCGTCGCTGCTCACTCCATCGGAAGTTGAGACCTTCCTGCATGAGTTCGGACATGCGCTGCACGCACTTCTCACACGGGCGTCATATTCCTCGCTGGCCGGCACCAACGTTTTCCGCGATTTTGTGGAGCTACCGTCGCAGTTCAACGAAAATTTCCTCACCTGCCGTGGTTTTCTCGACAGCTTCGCCCGCCACTATCAGACAGGAGAGCCTATTCCCGAGTCCATGGTGGAGCGCCTGATAGCGTCGGCCCGCTTCGGAGCCGCTTATGCATGCATCCGTCAGCTGTCGTTCGGCTATCTCGACATGGCCTGGCACACGGTCACTGCTCCGGTTGACGATCCCGTTGAACTGGAGCGCAGGGCTGTGGCTGAATTAAGCCCATTCGGTCAGATGGACGGATCGCTCGTGTCGCCGCAGTTCGGCCACATATTCTCCGGCGGATATGCCGCGGGATACTACAGCTATAAATGGGCCGAAGTGCTCGATGCCGACGCCTTCGCCCTCTTCCGCGAGCGCGGCATATTCGACAGCGACGCAGCCCGAGCCTTCAGGGAGTGTATCCTTGCACGCGGTGGCACCGAACACCCGGCCCGTCTCTACCGCCGCTTCCGAGGCCGCGACGCAACGATCGACGCCCTGCTGGAGCGCGACGGCATTCGCTGACCGGAGCGCGCCCGCCGCGCGGCTAAACTTTATGCAGTGTTCTGCCGTTCTTATGATGTATTAACATAATTACAGCATAATTTAACTGCTTAAATACAATGAACACTGCTATTCGATTGCTTTTTCCGGCTTATTCCGGAGGAAACGCCGCCCGTTTGTCGTGGCTGCTTCTGTCATTCAGAGTGCTCTTTGGAGTGCTGCTTATGTCGCACGGCATAGGCAAGATAATGGATTTCGACAACCTGTCGGCCGTTTTCCCAGATCCCCTTGGCGTGGGACGGGAAATGTCGCTGTCGCTTGCCATATTCGGCGAAGTGGTATGCTCGGTCGGCTTTATTCTCGGTCTGCTCTACCGTCTGGCACTCATACCCATGATGTTTACCATGGCTACTGCCCTGTTCGTGATTCACGCCGGCGATACCTTTGCCGTGAAAGAACTCGCTTTTACCTTCCTCTGCGTCTTCATCATCATGTGGATTGCCGGCCCCGGCAAATATTCCGCCGACTACCTCATCTCCCGCCGTCTCCCGGCTCACTGAAGGGTATATCTGGATAACCGTATCTCGGATTCTATTATCGTTTTTATTACGTCGGATTCCAGCAGTCCTTTTTCGAGTGCTATCAGAAAAATATTGTTGAAAGAGAACATTTTGCCGATAAGTAGCCTAAAGTGCTTGTCGGCAAAATTTTTGAATTCCTCATGCGAGTGGATGTCAGGCTGATAGAAGTCATATTTGTCATTGTACAGGTCGATTATCCCGTCCCGGAGTGTCTTTCGTGCCTGTTCCCGGAATTTCAGTATCTCGGATCTGCTGTTGACGGCATACAGCGACAGAATGTACAGGAAATTTACGTTGTAATGTGTGAGCCACATTGTGTCGCGGTCAAACAGCCGGTTGGGGAATTGGAATGTGCGGTGTGTCGATGACCGCTTGGTCAGTCGGTCTGATTTATAGCTGTAGTCACGTGGCAAATCCGCGCTGATGAAGAAGTTAGGCGTGATGTTGTATCCTTCGGTGATACTGTCGCGATAGGGCAGGAACGGGATGGCGGATTCTCCGGAGGTTAGCGAATCGCTGTTTTTATAGAGGATATCCAGATTGTATTGAATGACGTTGCGGGCATAGGTGAACTGTTTGAATACTGATTTTTTGCCGAGAGAGTTGCCGGCTTTATAGTATTTGCTGTCTCCGATGTAATAAATATTGTCGGGCGATACGAGCGAAGGGTAGGAATAGATATGATCGACAATTTTTCCGTCATATTGCCTTTGCAATCCTTTGTCAAGATTGTGATCGCCTATCAGGTGGTCTATGATGTTTTCAAAAACTATGTTGAAGTCCTTGACAAGGAGATAGTCGCTGATTCTTCTGGATGAATTTATCGAGTTGGTACGGGTGAAGTAGCTATGGCATAGATTCCATATTTTTAGAGCTTTATCGTTGAAGTATCTGTGCTTGATCTGTTGCAGCCGGATTTTGCCATATCTTTTTTCATATCTGTCGTACTCAGTCCCGGTGATCAGGTCATAATTGAAGTTGATCGGAGCATGAAAGCCATATGTTTTATTCAGATGATTTAGGATAGAGAAAAATATTATCAGTAGCTCCTCGTCGAAATTCCTGATTTTCTTTCTGCTTACAGTATCCATATAGATAACGGATTTCTGATAGCCGGTCAAAATGGGGACCTGTGAGCTGACGGTTTTCCGCCAGTTGATTTTAGAATTGCCGCAGTGCATGTTTTTCATTGTGAACATGAAAAAGTTTTGATTCTGCGCATTAAAATCTATGATGGAAAGAATAATGTCAAGAAAAGTGCAGCTTGTATTTGCTGTGGTCCCGTTCATGAGCGAATATTCACAGCTTCGCGTGATATTGTCGTCTGCGTTATTTTTGCGATATACATTGATCGCCCGGTATATCCATACAGATAATCCGTAGATGAAATTGTATTGCTCGGCTGTCAGTATCCGGTTTTTGAGCGCATGCTCGAGGTCTATGATGTCTAACGGGTTTATGTTATTGAAGACCGAATTGTAGCTATAGCCTTCGCTCCCGCCGTTTAGGACGACTTTCGGAAGGAAGAAAACACAGTCTTTGACCGTATGATTGTAGCAGTAGCCAACGTAGTTGATTCTGATAGTCTTTTTATCGCGCGTCAACGGGTCCAATCCGGCAATATATGGCCGGATTGTGTCAGCGGGGTAGGGAAATTCTTCAATAAGTATCTTCATCGGCGTTTGCAGGATAATGCAGGCGGCTTTATTCTGCGGCCGGTTTGGGCCCGGTGATCAGGGCATCCGCTTTTGATCCGAATACTTTTCTGACAAAGGCAATCACTTTTGCCGAGTCAATGGCATCGTTTTTGAAGAATTGGGTGAATGATGGCTTGCCGTTGTCTGAGGAGCCGGGGTCGGGTAGAGAGAATATGGTATCTTCTTCTAAAAAGTCTTTGTATATGTCGTTCCAGAGATAGAAAATGACTTTTGACACAAAGAGTTTTTCATCTATTTCAGTCCCACGGCGCGGCACCGTAAACCAATAGCCCAGTTTCTTGTCTTCGCTGTTTGTGCGGTCCTGAATGTCGTGGTTGACGGTTTCTATGAACGGCCACCATTTGAATGTGTAGTCACCGACTCTTACGGTGTGGTCTTTTCCTTCGTCTTTGATGGGCAGATATTCCCATTCCCAGCGACGTTTGAAGGCAGAATCTATGGGAAACAGGGATTGGTCGGATGTGTTCATGGTCGCCACCATAGTGAGATTGGGGGGCAATATCATTTCATGGCCGGTCTGTATTTTTTCGGGGATATTCCGGCAACCGGACAATTCTTTGTTCAGGTATGACTGCAGATCCGCATCCGGCGATATTCCATAGTCGGAATATCCGTTTTCATTGCGGTCGAGCAGTTGAAACAGGTCTCCGAAAATCTGCGAACAGTTGCCACGGTTTATTTCTTCGATCACCAGTGTGAACTGTTTTGGCTCAAGGTTGTCTGAGATGGCGGCATCCATCAGTTTCCATGCCGCTACGTATGCTTTTATAAAGACTTGTCCGGTAAAATCGTATGTGAGCGACCCTGTGGTCTCGTCTTTGCGGGGTTTGTAGCACCCGACGAAAGATGCGTAGTCGGTGTCGGGATGGAAAGTCGTGCGCAGAAAATCTCCGTCGTTTATGTTCAGCCCATGTCTGAGTTTATTTGATTTGCCTGTTCCCGGTGCTCCGAAGAGAATAAGTTGCATTCCGGGAAGGTATGATGAAATCTGTGGTTCTGGAGTCGTTTTTGGGTTGCTGATGTCTTCAACGTCTTCGTTGGTGTCAATTTCATGATCAAACAATGAATTCTCAATTGTGTCATCGATCAGATTGCGTGATTCGGTCAGGTCAAGAGTCGTGGACACCATCGGATAGTATTCATTGAACAGGTCTGTTGCCTGGCTTTTTATCCGGATTGTGCCGGACGAGAATGACAAGATACTGTGCAGACCTTCGGATATGAAATTTCTGAAGATACGATACGTGCCTACTCGTTCGGCATCTGATTCGGAAACAGTGCCGTATGGGCTGTCGGCAAGAGCAAGATATATTCCTTCCGGCTGAAACAACAGGTCGTTTTGTGTCTTGAACCTATATTTTAATATACATCTTTCTGTAAATATGGTCAGCAGTTCGCAGACTTTGGATTCAAGAACGGTGTTTGCCGATACTTGGTTTTGAAGCCATGTGATTAAAAATGATTTTACTTCCTGTTCAGGGAAGGATGACAGCAGATTGTCAAGTATGATAATGTTTGTGGCAAACTGTATCTGTTTGGGGAGACGTTTGCCGCCGGTGCGTTCGGCGGAACTGCCTGTGTCTGACACGAAAGATACGCGTCCCAATGCCAAAAGCAGTTCTGCAAATACTTGGATGTGCTCGAGTTGGCTTGTGAGCAGCGAGGATGATTCTATGAGTGATGAGACACGGCTGTCTTCTAAATAGGTCTGGATGCTGTCAAGTAGCTCTTTTTTGAGCATAATGCCGCCAGAACCGTTGTCCTCGCTGTATATGGTTGATGTGCGACGGCCTTGATGCCGTTCGGCATTGAAGATGAGATACAGTAATGCAACGGCATTTCTGATTCCGGAGAAGGAAGACTTGATTCCGAGACGCGGATTAAGGGCTTTTCGGTTTTTGAATTGTACAGGGAGAGTCATAGGTTTTCGTTGTTAGTGATCTGGGTTGCGATTGCAAGAGACAGTAGCGGAGGCACGGCGTTGCCTACCTGTTTCATCTGGCATGTCTTGGATCCGTAGAATCGGAATGAATCGGGAAATGTCTGGATGCGGGCGGCTTCGCGGACCGTAAGGCACCGGTTGAGGACGGGATGTGTAAACCGTCCGGATGACGGGGTGTCAAAACGGGTGGTGATCGTAGATGCCAGGCCGTTTTCCAGAAGCCGACACCAAGTGCCGCTGTAGATGGATTTTGTTCGGTGTTCCGGCGGCAATGCTTCACGGCCGCCACCTATGGGTATCAAAGCCAGACGTTCAAGCGCTATTTTGGAGTGACGGGTAGCGACGTGGTTGTAAAGTATGGTTGAGTCAGCCCGGAGGAACTGTTGCAATGGAGATGTGGCAGGTGTTTCATAACCGCTGATTTCTGATCCGCAGCCGGATTCGATGAACGGCAGGTCGTATATCGCGTCTTTGATGGTGCTGCGTTGGCCGCAAGGACGCGGCAATTCTATATACTGATCTCCACGCTTGCCTATGAAGACGGCGCGGCGTCTGTCCTGTGGAACTCCGAAATCGGCGGCATTCAATACACCGTATCTGACAGAATAGCCGATCTGTTTAAACGCGGATATTATTTCGTTACAGAAAAAACCACCTGATGTGGTGATGATTTCCGGAACGTTCTCCAATACAAAATATTTTGGCGAGAACTCCGCGACGAAGTCAACGAATGATTGGAAGAGAAAATTGCGTGGATCTTCCAGATTAAGGCGTTTGCCTTTCTGTGAAAAGCCCTGACATGGAGGTCCGCCGATGACAATGTCGATGATCGGATGCTTCTGATGGATTTCTTTGAAATCAAGGTTGCGTATGTCGTTGACATAGACGTCGGTGTCAGGATGATTCTTTTTATATGACAGCGCTATTTCCGGATCATGCTCGATGCCCAGCGCTATTTTACATCCGGCCCATACAAATCCTTGTGACAGACCTCCGACTCCGCAGAATAAATCGGCGACTTTCATGAGCTTATCCTTTTTAAGGCGATGGAAAAATAGCTCGGTGAAATCTCGATACCGATGAATTTACGGTCAGCTTCTATTGCTGCAACTCCGGTGGTGCCGCTGCCCATGAACGGATCTAACACGACATCCCCTTTGTTGCTAAGCAAATTTATGAAATGCTGCATAACTTTAAGAGGCTTCTGTGTGGGATGCTTCCCATGGCGGCGTTCAGACTGGGATATGGTTGCTGTCTCTATAAAATCATGGATCGGCTTGCCTTCATTGTTGAAGGTGCCTGTAGTGCCGTTGTTGATAAAATACAGCCAGCTTTCCGTGGAGTTCAGGAAGTGCAGGTTCATGTTGCGCGGCATAGGATTTTGTTTATGCCATGTGCCGACGGTCTTATAATAAAATTTATGGGAAACGGCCAGATTGATAATGGTCTCTACTTTGATTACAGACATGAATATGAGCAGTGCGCCACGTCGTTTAAGCACGCGGTGGCATTCTGAAAGAAATTCGTCCATGACTTCTTTCCACCTGTCGAATTCAAGATTGTCCCAGCCGGAATAGGCAAAATGATTTTCACGCATCTTATTGAGGTTGGTGCCTCTTTGTTGCATGAAAATACCTAAATTATAAGGCGGATCGGTTAATATCAGGTCGACACTACCGGAGGGAATCTTACGCATGGCTTCCAGGCAGTCAGCTTGATATAGCGCCGCTGCCAAAAGTCTGCCGTTGTCCAGCGGAAGGGTCGGGGATATGATCTTGGCCATTTGTTTTTATCCTAAGAAAGTCTGTCTGTTCGTATTTTTATGCACAGATTGCAAAGATACGATTTTTTTACGACAGGATAAAAACGATCTCCTGGATGGAAGAGGAAAGAGGGGTCAGAAGGGGTAGCCGATGGCGAGGTGGAAGGCGAGGGAGCGGCCGAAGGAGGTCATGTTGTAGTAGCCGCGTCGGCCGGTGTCGTAGGGGGCGTGGATGCCTATGCCGAGGTCGCCGCGTATGACCATCATGCCGAGGTCGAAACGGAGCCCGACGCCGGTGCCGAGGGCGAGGTCGCGCAGGAAGGTGGAGGCGCGGAGCTTGCCGCCGGGGCGGTCGGCATCGTCCTTGAGCAGCCACACGTTGCCCGCATCGACGAATACGGCACCGTGGAGCGGTCCGGCGATTGGGAAGCGGAATTCCACGTTGGCTTCGAATTTGAATGTGCCGGTCTGGTCGAAGTAGTCGCCGCGGGCGGTTTTGGGCGCGCGGTAGCTGCCGGGACCTATGGAACGTACGGTGAAGGCTCTGACGGAGTTGGCTCCTCCTACCCAGAACTGTTCGCTGTAGGGGACCTGGGCGGAGTTGCCGTAGGCGTGGGCGGCTCCGATGGCCACGCGGCTCATGAGCCAGTTGGCTCCGTGGCCTATGCGGTGGCCGTAGACGATCTGTGCTGATCCTTTTATGAATTGTGAGATGGGTATGCCGAAGAGTTCTTTCTGCCCTTTGACGCCGCAGGCGCGCCAGATGCCGCAGAATATGTTGCCGGATTCCTGTACGGATACGGTCCAGTTGAGCGAGTTGCGGCTGTTGAGAAGCCGGTCGTAGGTGTAGGTGTACATCATCTGCGGCATGAACTGGCTCTGGAAGCTGAGGGCAATGGCGTTGTTCTCGGCCATTATCGAGTCGAATGCGTTGGTGGTGTTGAGGAGTTTGGTGTAGGTGAGCTTGAAGAGGGTGAGGGTGTTGGTGGAGTAGCGCGACGACTGCCAGTCGTAGCCGTAGGAGGCGTTGAACTGGGCCATGCGGAAGTAGTGGGGACGGTTGAGCAGGTCTGCGCTAAGGCTTACTCGAGTCCAGTTTAGCTCGCGGCGGGAACGGGGGATGAACCGTGGGGCGATCAGGCGGGGTATGGCGAGTGATCCCTGTAGCCCGACTTCGTAGGAATTGAACACGGAGGAACTGCCGCGTCCGGTCTGCCATTCGTAGCTGCCTGTGAGGGTGACGGATAGCTGTTCGCCGCCGCCGAATATGTTGCGGTTTGTGAGTCCGAGGGTCACACCCGGTCCGAGGTAGCTGTTTGACTTGGATGACACGTTGGCTTCGATGCGGGCTTCCAGAGGAGTGTCGAAGGTGCATCCTATCTCTACGTTGAGCCGGTCGGGAGTCCGGCCTGCGGTGTCGGGGACTACGTTGATGCCGATGTCGTTGAATATGCCGAGCCGGGCAAATCGTGTCTGGGTGTTGTTGATGGCGCGCTGCGATATGGGGCGTCCGGAGCGCAGGAGCACGCATTCGTCCACAAGGGCCTTGCGGAACCGGCTCGGCATCATCTGGATGAGGGTGCCGCGGCGTGTGGCGGTGGTGTCGGGTGTGCCGCCGCCGTCGTTGCGGAATATGCGGGTTGTGACCGAGCCGACGTAGTAGCGGCGCAGCAGGAATTCCGGCGTTCCGGCCACGATGTTCAGGCGCAGGGCTATGGATCCGGGCGTGGCTATGCTGTCGGCGAGATATTCGATGTAGTCAGGTTTGAAGAAGTAGTATCCGCGGTTGCGCACGGCGTCGGATATCTGCCGACGGACGGACGAGAGGGAGTCGATGCTGAATCTGACGCCGGGGTGCAGGTAGCGTGTGCGCGATGCCACGGAGTCGATGATGTGATTGAGGTGGCAGGTGTCGGGGAGAAGTTCTACGGAGTTGATGCGGTAGGTCGGTCCGGCGTTGACGCGATATTTCACAGCGGCGATCTTGGGGTTGGATTTCTTGGGCACAAGCTCGTAGTCGACGGTGGAGCGGAAGTAGCCGTTGTTGTCCATGATCTCGTCGATCATGCGTGTGCGAAGGTCGGGGCGGACGTCGGATATGAGCACCGGTTCGGCCGCGAATTTTTCGTAGAACCAGTGTTTAAAGCCTTTGGGCGGGTTGGGGAAGTGATTGTAGACCCATAGTCCGAATGGCCAGAAGGAGCGTATGTTGGTGAACGGATACGGGTTGTTTGGCTTCACGGTCACCGCTTCCGAGATTTCAGATTTGAGTCCTTCGGGCAGTTTCTGTCCGGGTTGCGGGTTAAGCTCGAGTTTCTTGATGCCGTTGTAGAGCTGTTCGTCGTCGGCTATGCGGGCTGTGGTGGAGCATGCGGGCATGAGCGTCAGGGCTGCTGCGGCGAGCATACACCACAGAAGAAGCAGGAGAGGGGTATTGTTTGTTGACCGTGTCATTTGTTGTCGGCTGACGGGGTTTTGGGTTTGACAAAGGGTTGCGGCTGGCGGAACCGGAATATGTCGGAGAGACGGCGGAGCTTGCGTTTGAGCACGAAGCCCACGCCGGTCTGTGTGACTTCGCCTTCGAGAATGCTTTCGAATCCGGTGTGGCGGAACAGTCTGACGTACATCGAACCGGATTCGTTGAGGAGGTATTCGAAGGATACGTCGGATATGAGGTTCTGACTCAGGTTTTCGTCGGGATTGGCGTCGGTGGAGTAGTTGCCGCCCACTACGATCTTGAACCGGTTGTTGAACAGGGATTTGCTGACCTTGTAGCTATAGCTCGTGGTCTGGGTGGTGGTGCCGTTGCGGGTGCTGTCGTACTGGTCGAGTCCGAAGCTCACGTCGACGCCTTTGATGGTGTTTGCAGCCCAGGTGTTGAGTTGGGAGGTGAGGAAGGAGTAGAGGGGATTGCCCGAGAGGTTGGCGCTGGCCGATGTGCCGGGGCCGGAATATACGTTGTAGAGCATGAGGTTCATGGCCTGGTTGGCCCGCTGTTCGGCGCTCATGGACCGGAGTTCGTTCTGCACGGTTATGTCGTCGTTTGTCGAGAGGTCGAAGGCCACGTTCATCTGTTCGAGTGTGCCGGAGACGCTCAGAGTGATGTCGAAGTTGACAAGGCGGGAGTTTTCGCCCTGGCGGGTGACGTTTGCCCTGACCTGGTCGACGGCTTTGACCGAGAGCACGGGATTGAGCATGGGCCCGTTGAAGGACACATAGCTTCCCGGCACGAAGTCAAAGTGCTTTTCGGAGATGACGGGGAGCGAGTAGCGTACGAAGCCGTTGTTGATGGTGAACCGTCCGGTCAGGCGTCCGTCGGCGCTCACCGGGGTCTGGGTGTAGGAGAGGATGCCGTCGCCTTGGATCTGCACCCGGTTCTGTCCGTCGGTGGACAGGTCGGCGGTGATGGTGGAGCCTTGGCGTACGTCGAGACTTGCATCGATCATCAGCGCCATTGACGGTTTTTCTTTGACGGAGTCGGCCATGGCCACGGCGGCCGAGTCGGCGAAGTTGACGAAGCGCACCATGTCGGAGGTGTTCTGCAGTCCGATGCGTGATTCGGCCGACGAAACGATGTAGGTGACGTCGGTGCGGGGCAGCAGGGCCACGTCGGCGTCGACCGCCAGGAAGTTGAGGTTGCCTTTCACGGTGGCGTTGAGGTCTATGTAGGCTTTGCCGTAGACGTCGACATTTTTACGTTTTTTGGAGTCGATGACCTGCATGTCGCGGGCCGACATGGCCAGATTGATGGCTGGGGAGGAGATGCTGCGCATGTCGACTGTGCCGTCGATGTTCAGCGGATGGTCATTGGATCCGGCGATGGTGAATGCGTCGAATCTGACCACGTTGCTGTCGACGGGTATTTTTTCTTCGCTGAAGCGGAACGATGATCCGATCATGTCGACGCGTACGGACGCTTCGTCGAAGTCAAGATAGCCGTTGAACACCGGATTGGCGAGGTTGCCGGTGATTTCCATGGCGCCGTTGAGAGTGCCGGAGAGACGGGCCATGTCCTTAGGAAGGAACGGGTTGGCTATTTTCAACGGCATTTTTATCATGGTGAAGTCGAGCAGGAAGGGCGATGCCTTGGTGCTGTCGTTGAGCGCTCCGACGGCGGTGATGGTTTTTATGGAGTCGACCATCAGGGCCACTTCGGCGTTGATGACTCCGGAGCGGTTGGTGCTGACGTCGAGAGCGAGATCGAAGTCGCCCACGGGTTCTTTGCCGTAGGTGAGACGGCTGAGGTTGACGTTGCCGGTGCCGTTGAGCGATGAGCTGTCGTAGACGAGGTTCAGATCGGCGCTCACGGTGCCTGCTACCGGAGGTGCGAACGGATTGATCGATAGCCAGTCCTGTAGTTTCACATCGGTGATGCGCATGGTCAGGTCGTTGTTGGCCGTGGCCGGGTGGCCGTCGGAGTCAATGTGGTGGTTGTGGGAGGTGAAGAGCTGTACGCGGCTTGCGTCGCCCGATGCGTCGAGATTGGCGTCGATGTGGAATGTGCCGGGGTTGAAGCTGATGTAGTTGCCTTCGTTGATGGTCCAGTTTTTGTATGCTATCACCGGGTCGAGCGGCTCGAGACTCACGTTGATCAGCGAGTCGGTGATCTCGGATGTGAAACCGATGGAATAGCCGGTCTGGCCGAGGATGTTCTGCTGGCGGATGTAGGCTTTCAGCCGGTTGCCTTTCATGCCGGCTCGCAGGCCCACCCGGGCGAAGTTGTCGAATGTGCCGGGACGGTTGCCTATGTCGGCGGCCATGATCAGGGCGTCGGACTGCTGCCGGAGGTCGAGGTTGACAGTGTCTATGCGCAGGGTCTCGCCTTTGGTCAGGCCGAGCAGTCTGGCTCCGGTGTGCAGGGAGGTGTCGTTGGCCGCATGCATGCTGAAAGAGCGGTAGCTGATGCCCGAGGAGCGGAGGAAGTCTGCCGCGAGGTTGTCGGGGCCGGCGCTGACAGTGAGCGACAGAGGGGGCAGGATGGAGTGGAGCGTGTCGGCGTGGATGGATCGTGCGGCGATCTGGGATGATGCCGTGGCCGATACGGCCGACAGGCTTTCGAGCAGTGCGGTGAATGATGTGTCGGCTGAGAGCGCTGCGTCGAGCGACAGGTTTTTCAGTCTGACGGCGGTGTGGGCCGGAGTGCCGCGTAGACATGCTCGGACAGAGTCTGTGCGCAGGTTTATACTGCCTTGGTTCCAGTTTATGCCGGTAAGGGCGGCCGTGGCTCCGATGGAGTCGGCGCGCGGCGCTATCCATCCGGTGGAGACTATGGAGAGCGATCCGTTCATCACGGAGTCGGTGAGTCCGAGCGCGCGCAGGTTGAGGTGGCGTATCTGTGCGTTGAGATCCCAGGAGGAGAGGGCGGGTGCGAGTCCGGCGGTGAGGTTCATGTCGAGGTCGGCCGCCGGTGCGTCGGAGTGCAGGGCGGCGGTCAGGTTGCCGTTGCCGAGACTGGCGTCGAGGGTCACGCCTGTGACGGGCGAGCGCCGGTAGGTCAGGCGGTGTATGCGGGCGTGGGCGTCGATGCGGGTGGCACGTGACATGGGGTTGAACCCGTGGCCGCGGGCTTCGAGGGCGGCGGTGACGGTGCCTATGCCGAGATCAGGCATGAATGCGGACACAGGAAAAGAGTCGAGCCGTACTTTGGCTGTATAGTCGGGTGCGGTGCCGGAGTATGTGCCGTCGAGAGCCAGGCGTCCGGAGCCGGTGCGTCCTTTGATATCGGCGGTGTATTTGCCGCGGTTTGCCTTGGCTTTGCCTTTTAGCGAGATGGGCGGCAGTGTGATGCCTTTGACCATTTTCTGCAATGGCCCGGGATTGGTCAGGGAGCCGTCGAGGGTGATCTCGGCCACCATGTCGTCGGGGGTGGTGAAATCGCGGGCATAGCCGGATGCGGTTATGGCGAAGATACGTTGCATTGATGCTCTGAGAGTGTCGACCGTTACTCCGGCCATAGTGCCGGTTACGTCTGCTTTTATTCGCAAGGGCACTCCGGCGGGCAGGGCCGATGTGACCGGCATGGTCAGCGGCATGGCGAGTGTGATGTCGTTCATGTCTATGCTGGCTTTGAGCGATGCGCTCAGCGGCGCGGCGGCCGGAACGGTGTCGGTGCCCATGACAGCGTCGAGAAGTATGGATGACCGAGGGGTGAGGAACCGGAAGTCCTGTGTCCTGATGGACGTGGAGTCCATGGCGAAGGTGCCGGTGGCGTCAAGCGTGAGTCCGCACCGTTCGCGGGTGTGGAGCCTGCTGACAGGGACTCGCATGTCGGTGCCGTTCATGCTGAACGAGTCGACCCTGATGTGGGTGCCTGTGATCTCCAGCCAGTTCATGTCCAGTCCGGGCATGGGTTCGGCTCCGCATTTGCCGTAGAGACCGTGGTCGGCATCGAGAGTCACCGACTGTGCGTTGATGGTGAGTGTGGACGGAAGGATACGGATCTGCCCGTGCGAGAGTGCGGCATGTTTGATTCCTGCGGCTATGGTGTCGGCCGGCACGGTGTCGGTTGCGGCAGAATCGGCAGGATGTGACATGCGCATTGAGTAGTTGATGCGGTCGAGGGTCACTTTGCCGAGTCTGACGGTGAGGGGCGAGGGGGGTACGGTGTCGGTCTTTTCGGCTGTGGCCGAATCGCCCATGATCAGGCGCACGTTTGCGCCGGCCACTGCGGCGCGGTTCACGTCGATGATCCCTTGGCCGAGCCTTAGGGATGCCGGTCCGGCTGAGACAGTGTCGATCCGGGCCGATATATATAAGGAGTCCGGTCCGCCCATGCGGTAGTAGGCGTGGCGTACGTCGGCCGAGTTTATCTCGATGGCTCCGGTGATCAGAGGCAGCACGGCTACCGATGCGTCGGCCTGTGCGGCGGTGATCATTGTGTCGGCTGTGGCGGTGTCGATGACTATGGCGTCGTGAAGGCTGAGCCGCAGCGGGAATTTCAGTCTGATGTCGGCAACCTGTATGCGCAGTCCGGAAGCTTTTTCGATCTGCGGGAACACACGTGATGCCACGGTGTTGAGCACGCCGGGAATGTAGAGCGCGGTGACGGCGCACATTATCAGGGCCATCACGCCGGCGAGGGCGATGGCAGTCCATTTCAGGGGACGCGGCAGTTTTTTGCGGCGCCGTGGCTTCGGAGCCGGAGATACGGGCTGGGTATTTGTGTCCAATGCAGTGACTGATAAATAGGTTGAAGGGTGAGGAAGAGAAGAAAAGTGGGGAGCGGGATGGGCCGCTGAAGTTTATCGCAGGAGTATCCGCAGCAGTTCGGGTCGGGAGAGTATGCGGATCTCGCGGGAAGAGTCGTAGTCGATGATTCCGCCGGCTTTCATGGAATCCAGCGTGGTGAAGTAGGAGTGGCGGCTCACGCCGAACAGGGCGTAGAGGTCGCGGTGCTGGCATCGCAGAACTATGTCGGTGCTGCCGGGCTGGGTCATGGATATGATCCAGAAGGCTATACGCTCTTCAAGTGATCCGGTGGCCACGGCGAGAATGCCGTGAAGCCCTTTCTGAGCGTTGGTGCTGACGGTGTTGAGGAAGTTGAACAGGAAAACAGGATCGGACGAGAGCATCTGGCGGTAGTCTTCCTTGGCTATCTGCATTATGCCGACACGGTCTATGGCCACGATGGAGCCGGGATAGCGCGGTGAGCGTCCGAAAAGGTAGTCGGGCGCGAGCACCTGTGGCGCTGTCAGGGTCTGGTCGACCGAGAAGCGGCCGGATGCGTTGGCCACCGACAGTCTGACGCTGCCGCTCACCACGAATTTGATGTGTGTGCACGGTTCGTCGGCTTCGGCTATTGTTTCTCCGGGGGCATATTTCAGGAAATGGAAGCGTGTGTTGCCTACCACTTCCTGCAGTCTGGCCTGGCTCACACCTTTGAGCAGCGGCAGTTCCCGCAGAGTGGTGAATATGCTTTCGGATGATGAATCTTCTTTCGGTTTCACGGCAGTTCCTTTTTTCTTAATTTAACGCTTCCGGTAGCGTGAATGTTGGGTTGCCGGGAGCTTGAATTTCGGTTTTGAGTGCAAAGTTGCAACATTTATGTCAAAAAGAAAAAACAATCCTGTTACAATTCAAACCTATTCGCAAGCCTTTGCGTTTACCAACCGAAAAGAATTCAATACCGATCCAAATTTATATAAAATAAAACGCAATGATTACCAAACAGACCATCGCAGAGCTATACAAGAAGTACCGTCGTTGTCCCAAGAATCTTGAAGACCGCAACCTGTCGCTTTTGATCGAATATGCCCTCGATACCGACGCGGTGGAGCTGGATGGAGACATGCTTGTGTTTACCAATATGGAGGATTATTCTCCGTTCAAGCGGATTGAGCTTGGGCGTATACACTGTGTGGTGGATTTTGACGAGACGGTGGCGGTGGTGTTGCCCAATTCGATCATATTTATCAGAAAGACCGACTATTCCACCTTTGTCCACATAAAGGAGAATCCCCGCGGTATCTGCGGAAAAATACGATATATGTTCGAGAAATGATGTGAAATTAATGTCGGCGGGCGTGACTTCGTATCTCGTCCGCCGATTTTTTTGCCCCAACCTGTACGAGCGGATAAAATAAATGGCAATGAGGGAGCGTTAGTTATTCAGATATCTGAAATGAGACGCCTGGTCACACACCGTATATATATCACATTTCTTCTGTTCCTCTGCATTCTGGGTATGTGTTCAGGGGATTTTTCGCGTGTGCAGGCACAGAATGTGTCGTCGAAGCTGTCGCCGCCCCCCTCGCCGATGCCGATGCCAGCGGTGCGCGACTCGTCGGCCACGCGGTTTCCGGTGCAGCCAACGGTGCCTGTGGATTATCAGGGACTTATGGAGGAGGAGTTTGCGGCAGACCTGTCGAATCCGTCGAACATCACCACTGTGGCCGAGTATGATCCGGTCACAGGCAATTATATCATTCACACGCGGCTTGGCGAAACCGATCTGGTGACTCCGTTCATGCTGACCAGAGCGCAGTATGAGGACTGGCAGCTGCGCCGGTCGATGGAAGCCTATTACCGCAAGCGCAATGCCGATCTGCTTGCCGATGACAAGACCAAGGAGCCGTTTAATATTTTCGACATGAATTTTGCGCTCGGACCGCTGGAGAAGATTTTCGGTCCGGGCGGCGTGCAGTTGAAGACACAGGGTTCGGTGCAGCTGTCGATGGGCGTGAAGAGCAACAAGACCGACAATCCGGCTCTGGCTCTGAATGCGCGCCGGAAGACGTATTTTGATTTCGACCAGAAGATACAGGCTACTATAAGCGCGTCGGTGGGCGACAGGCTTAAATTCAACATGAGCTACAACACCGACGCCACGTTTGATTTCGACTCTCAGAATCTGAAGCTTGCGTACGAGGGCAAGGAGGACGATATAGTGAAGTTGGTGGAAGCCGGCAACGTGTCCATGACCACCGGATCGTCGCTGATACGCGGCGCCACGTCGCTTTTCGGCTTCAAGACCAAACTCCAGTTCGGCAAGCTGACGGCCACGGCCCTTGTGTCGCAGCAGAATTCGGAGTCGCGTACGGTGAATTCCAAGGGCGGGTCGCAGTCCACGGACTTTTCGGTGAACGCCGATGCCTATGATCAGAACCGACATTTTTTTCTGGCTCACTTTTTTCGCGAGAATTATGACAGGTTCGCATCCCGTCTGCCGCATGTGACTTCGGGTGTGAGCATCACGCGGGTGCAGGTGTGGATCACCAACAAGAGCAATAATTACAATGAGTCGCGCAATCTGGTGGCTTTCATGGACCTTGGCGAGAACAAATATATGGCCAATGATTTCTGGGCGCCGAATCCGTCGTTGCCGAATCCTGCCAATGCGTCGAACAATCTGCTGTCGACCATCAAGGACGAGTATCCCGGGGCGCGGTCGATCTCGACCGTTACCCAGGCGCTGGAGCCGTTGGCTGTCTACGGTTTCGAGGGGGGCCGCGACTATGAGAAGGTGGAGAGCGCGAGACTGCTGACACCGTCGGAGTATACGCTCAATTCCACGCTGGGCTATATATCGCTGCGCGCGGAGCTGCGTGCCGACGAGGTGCTCGCCGTGGCCTACGAGTACACTTACAACGGTCAGGTCTATAAGGTCGGCGAGTTTTCGGACGACATCACCACCACCAACGACAACCTGTATGTGAAGATGCTGAAGAGCACCACGCAGGCACCGCGTCTGCCCATGTGGCGCCTGATGATGAAAAACGTCTATTCCGTCGGGGCCTACCAGGTGCAGTCGACCAATTTCAAAATGCAGATCAAGTACCTGAGCGACACTACCGGTACGGCTATCAATTATCTTCCGGTGCCGGGACTGAGCAACAAGACGCTGCTGCAGGCTATGAATCTGGACCGTCTCGACTCTAATCAGGAGGGAAATCCCGACGGCATGTTCGACTACATCGAGGGATATACTATAGTTTCTTCCACCGGCAAGATCATTTTTCCTGTGGCTGAGCCTTTCGGCGCCCATCTGGAGACGGCGATAGGCAATCCGGCTCTGGCCGAGCGCTATGTGTACAAGGAGCTGTATGACTCGACTCTGGTTGTGGCGCAGCAGTTTGCCGACAAGAACAAGTTTATGCTCGTCGGGTCATATCAGGCATCGGGCGGGTCGCAGATACGGCTCAATGCCATGAATGTGCCGCGCGGCTCGGTGATAGTGACCGCCGGCGGCGTGACCCTTACGGAGAATTCCGATTATACCGTGGACTATTCCATGGGTATAGTCACCATCACCAACCAGAGCATCATAGATTCGGGCCAGAGCATAAGCGTGACTCTGGAGAATCAGAGCCTTTACTCCACCCAGCGGAAGACTCTGCTGGGACTGGACTTGAACTATCAGTTCAACCGTAATTTTAATGTCGGGGCCACTTTGCTGCATTTTTCCGAGAAGGCTTTGACCGAGAAGGTGAATATCGGCGATGAGGTGATCAACAACACCATGTGGGGCATGAATTTCAGCTACAACACGGAGTTCCAGTGGCTCACCAATGCCTTGAACTGGATTCCCACGGTCAATGCCACCGCTCCGTCGAAGTTCAGCATCACCGGAGAATTCGCCCAGATCGTGCCCCACAGCAACAAGTCGGGATCAAGCAAGGGATCGAGCTATGTGGACGATTTCGAGGCGACACAGACGGGCATAGACCTGCGCTCGCCCTACGCATGGCAGCTTGCGTCGACTCCTTATGACAATTCGCCTACGGCTCTTTTCCCGGAAGCCGCGCTGAGCAATAATGTGGATTATGGAAAGAATCGGGCGCTGCTTAACTGGTATTATATCGACAGGCTTTTCACAGAGCGCAATTCTTCGCTGTGTCCGTCGTATATCAAGAGCGATGTGGATCAGTTGAGCAATCCTTATGTGCGTGAGGTGACGTCGATGGAGATTTTCCCCGGCCGTCAGCTCACCTACGGTGAGTCGTCGACTGTGCAGACTCTGAATTTGTCGTTTTATCCCACGGAACGCGGACCGTATAATCTCGACGCCGATAATATAGACCAGGAGGGCGCGCTGCTGAATCCGGAACGCCGGTGGGGCGGCATCATGCGCAAGCTTGACAATACCAATTTCGAGCAGAGCAACATAGAGTATGTGCAGTTCTGGCTGATGAATCCGTTTCTGGATCCGGACAATCCCAACCACGAGGGCGGAGATCTGTATCTGAACTTCGGCGAGATTTCCGAAGATATACTCAAGGACGGAATGAAGAGTTACGAGAACGGCATACCTTACGATGGCGACGACCGCTTTATACAGGAGACGGTGTGGGGCAGGGTGTCGACGCAGCCTTCGCTGACTTATTCGTTTGACAACAACAGCGGTTCGCGCAAGGTGCAGGATGTGGGTCTGGACGGTCTGATCAATGAAGACGAGTTCGGGTTTCCGTCATATCAGGATTATCTGCAGAAACTGCGGATGAAGGTGTCGCCAGCCACTTTGGCCGCCTGGGAGCAGGATGAGTTCTCGCCGCTGCGTGATCCGGCAGGCGACAATTATCATTTCTATCGCGGATATGACTACGACGAGCGCCGCATGGGTGTGCTCGAGCGCTACAAGCGTTACAACGGTGTGGAGGGCAACTCGCTGTCGCCCGAGGATGCGCCGGATCCGCTGTATCAGTCGTCGCGCTCCACTCCCGATGTCGAGGATATCAATCAGGACAATACGCTCAACGAGTATGAGCGTTATTTCCAGTATAAAGTGTCGATACGCCCGGAGGATCTGGTCGTGGGCCAGAATTATATCACTGACAAGCAGGTGAGCATAGTGCATCTGCGCAACGGCCGCGACGCCGAGGTGGAGTGGTATCAGTTCAAGATTCCTCTGGCCGACTATGAAAGGAAGGTCGGTTCGATCTCGGACCTGTCGGCGGTGCGTTTCGCGCGTATGTTCATGACCGGGTTCAAGAAGGTGACACACCTGCGTTTTGCCACGCTGGAACTGGTGCGCGGCGAGTGGCGCGGCTATAAGTTTAATCTCAACAGCCGTGCCGACACTCCCGCCGAGGGCGAACTGGACCTTTCGGTGGTGAATATCGAGGAGAATGCCGGGCGCGAGCCGGTGAACTATGTGTTGCCGCCCGGGGTGACGCGCATACAGGATCCGGGACAGTCGCAGGCCGTGCAGCTCAACGAGCAGTCCATGTCGATGAAACTGACCGGAATTCAGGCCGGTGACGCACGCGGTGTGTACCGCAATACCCAGCATGACCTGCGCAATTACAAGCGCATGCAGATGTGGGTTCACGCCGAGTCGCTGATAGATGACGTGACGGATCTGCGCAGCGGTCAGCTGTCGGTGTTTCTGCGTCTCGGCTCCGATGTGAAGAACAATTATTATGAGTATGAGATACCGCTGACGCTGACCCCTCCCGGACGCTACAACAATGATCTGACGTCGCAGCGCGCCATGGTGTGGCCGGAGTCGAACCGGTTTGACTTCCTGCTGCAGCGTCTGGTGGAGCTGAAGCGCCAGCGCAACCGCGAGCAGAACGAAGGGGCGTCAGGCATCGGTTTCAACACCCGGTTTACGGGCCGCGACCCCGACAATGAGGCCAACACCATCAGTGTGATGGGCAATCCATCGCTCAGCGACATAAGGGTGATGCTCATAGGCGTGCGCAATAACGCTTCGACCGTGAAGAGCGGCGTGGTGTGGGTCAACGAACTGAAAGTGACCGATTTTAATGAGTCGGGAGGTTGGGCGGCCAAGGCCAACATGATCCTGAACATGAGCGACGTGGCCACGTTCAATCTCGGGGCGCATGTGGAGACGGCTGGATTCGGCGGCGTGGACCAGAGTCTCAACGACCGCCGCATGGATGACTATCAGCAGATAAATTTCGCCATGCAGGTGGATGCGGGACGTTTTCTGCCGGAGAAGGCCAAGCTGCGCGCGCCGATATATTTCTCGACGAGCAAGGAGCGCATCACTCCTAAATATAATCCTCTGGATCAGGACGTGGAGCTGAGCGACGCTCTGGATGCCTGTGTTACCGAGACGCAGCGCGACTCGATCAGGGCGTATGCCGTGGAGCAGACGACCATACAGAGTTTCAGCATATCGGGCTTTAAGTTTGATGTGAAGAGCAAGAACCCCATGCCGTGGGATCCGGCCAATTTCACTCTGAATTTCTCGTTCAACAAGCAACGGTTCAATGATCCGACCACGGAGTATCAGAACACTGACGATTACCGCGGATCGTTCCAGTATGCCTATTCGCCGTTCAAGCGCGGGGTGAAGCCTTTCGCCAAGTCGATGAAGGGCAAGAAGGGCAAGGGCAACAAGTTCTTGGCCGACTGGGAGCTGAACTATCTGCCGTCGAACATCACGTTCCTGACCACCATGTCGCGCTACTATTACGAACAGCAGACGCGGTCGGAGATCGACGAAAATTTCCAGCTGCCGGTGTCGGTGAGCAAGAATTTCCTGTGGGACCGTCAGCTCAACATAAGCTGGAACTTCACCAAGACACTGAATTTCACGTTCGCGTCCAACACGTCGGCGCGCATAGAGGAGACGGTGGGCGCGGTGAACCGCAAGCTGTTTCCCGACAGATACAGGGAGTGGAAGGACACTGTGCTGAGTTCGCTGCGCAATCTCGGCACGCCATGGAGCTATAACCAGACTTTTACCGGATCATACAAGGCTCCGTTCAATCAGATTCCTGCGATGGACTGGCTCACGGGGTCGGCGTCGTACAATGCCACTTACCGCTGGGACCGCGGCGCCACGGTGGACGGACTGTCGGTGGGAAACACAATCGCCAATCAGGCCACTCTTTCGGCCGACGGCAGGCTGAATTTCGAGGGCCTGTTCAATAAGGTGCCGTATTTCAAGAAGATCAACCAGAGGTTTGGCGGATCGGGGCGCAGGAAGAGTGCGTCGTCGAGGGCCAACCGTCCGAAGCGGTTCGAGCGTACGCTGAAGCTGCGCGAGGACACATCGCTGGTGATCAAGCATAATCTGAAAGTGCCTAAGGTGAAGGTGACGGCCACCACCACGGCCGGCCAGCCGTTCAGGGTGGAGACGCGCAAGATCGACGACAATTCTCTGGAGGTGCTGAACCGCGGAGAGCAGAACATAAAGTTCACGATCGTGGAGGTGAAAGAGGAGCCTAAAAAGAATTTCTGGAGTGAAGCCGGGGCGTATGCCACGCGGTTGCTGCTGAGTCCGCGCTCGGCTTCGGTGAGATTCCGTACGGCGCGCTCGATGTCGTTGCCCCTTTACCGGCCTGATGTCGGAGCCGTTTTCGGTCAGAGCCGTGCATACGGTCCGATGGCGCCGGGGCTTGATTTCGCTTTCGGTTTTGTCGGTGATGATTTTGTAACACGCTCCAAGGAGCGCGGTTGGCTCCTGTGTGACGACGGGCAGACTTCTCCGGCTAATCTTACCCGCTCGAACGAGCTGAACATGGAGCTGACTCTGGAGCCTGTGAAGGGACTGAAGATAGTGCTGACCACGAACCGGACGGATTCACGCACGAGCCGCGTGCAGTTCATGTATGACAACATGCCTACGTCGCTTTCGGGATCGTACACCAAGACCCATGTGGCTCTGGCCACGGCATTGCGTTCGTCGAAGGCGGAAAACGGTTATTATGATCCTACGTTCCAGCGTTTTCTGGACTATATCCCCCTTATGGCCGCTCGTGTGCAGGGCCAGTATGACGGACAGAGATATCCGACCGGCGGCTTTATGGAGGGACTTCCGCAGGCCGGCCAGCCGTTCAGCCCGGAGGTGGGCGGAGTGAGCGCCACGTCGTCGGATGTGCTGATTCCGGCGTTTGTCGCCGCTTATTCCGGCAATGACCCTGCCCGCCAGTATCTGAGTCCGTTCCCTTCGTTTGCCGCGGCATTGCCGAACTGGAGGGTCACGTATGACGGGCTGCTGAATCTGGGCAATCTGCGCAATGTGTTCAAGTCGTTTCAGATAAACCATGCGTATCAGTGCACGTATTCCGTAGGCTCTTATTCGAGTTATCTGAACTGGCTGGGTGTGGACGGGGATCTCGGGTTTACGCTCGATGAGCTGTCGGGGCGCCCGATACCTTCGTCGCCGTATAATATATCGTCGGTGGTGATCACCGAGAAGTTTGCTCCGCTTGTCGGTGTGACCGTGACGCTGAAGAATGACCTGCGTCTGTCGGCCGAGTATCGCGACTCGCGCACTCTGACGCTGAATTCATCGGCAGGACAGCTTGTGGAGGCCGCTCAGAAGGGGCTTACCGTGGGCGTGGGCTATAAGATAGTCAATTTCAGTTCGGTGCTTAAGCTCAAGGGAAAGCAGGCGGGAGTGAGCAACGACCTGAATATCAACGCCGATTTCAGTTATGCGCATTCGCAGGCGCTGATCCGCAGGATCGAGAGCAACTACACGCAGGCCACATCGGGAACACGTAATATCACCATGAACCTTACGGCCCAGTATGCGTTGAGCAAACGGTTGTCGCTGGGGTTGTTTTTCGACCATCAGGTCAATACGCCGCTGGTGAGCACGTCGTCGTATCCTACGAGCAATTCTTCATACGGTGTCACGGTGAATCTGAATCTTGCCCGCTGAGGGGGCGGCGCGGCAGGTGTCGCGCAGGCGGCATCAGATCCAGGCCCTGATGCGTTCGCTCACGGCAATGGACCCGCTGAGCATCCTGATGAATTCCTGCATGGAGCGTTTGCGGTAGGAGTCGCGCAGGGTGTGGACGCAGCCTGACATTTCGTTTTCGGGGGAGTCGATGGGCACGGCGGTGACTCCGCGTTCGTTGTGGATGGATGCTTCGGCCAGAACTGTCACGAGGTTGCTCTGTCGCACCAGATCAAGCAGTATGTTGGGGTCGTTGAGCTCGATGTGGATTTTGAGCGGGCATGAACGGATGGCCGTGATCCGGTCGAGTGCGTTGCGTGCCTGAAGCCCTTTGGAGGGAAGGGCGAGAGTGTAGCGCGACAGGCTCTCGAGACTGATTTTCTTTTCGGCGGCCAGCGGGTGAGAGGAGTTGACGATGGCCGCCAGACAGTTCTGGAAGAGTATGTGGGACTCTATGTCGGGCATTGGGGCCGAGGGCTTGAAGGCGAGGACGAAGTCCACTTTTCGGGCACGCAGCAGTTCCATAAGTTCGGTCATGGGGCGATAGGAGACGTTGAGCCGGACTCCCGGGTAGCGCTTCATGAATTCGAAGATAGTTTCTGTGAGGATTGGGCTGAAGGAGTAGGTGACGCCGATGTTGAGCACTCCGCCCAACAGGTTCTGAAGGTCGTTGATGCGCTCGATACATACGTCGGCGTCTTTGAGTGTGCGTGTGGCGTATGGGAGCAGTTCGTTGCCTGCTTCCGACAGGGCTACGCTATGGCTGTTGCGCAGGAGCAGCGTCGTGTGCATCTCGTGTTCGAGCTGTTTGATCTGCTGAGAGAGAGTGCTCTGGGTGATGCACAGTTCTCGGGCAGCTTCCGAGAAATTCAGTGTTTCGGCTACTTTGACGAAATATTTCAGTTGGCGCAATTCCATGACGTAGTGGTGTTGGTGTGGTGGAAACAGGGTGCAAAGTTATCAATTATTCGTGATGTGCGGCATCGCGCGTGGCACGGAATGAGATCCGTTTCAGGAGGAATATTGGCACGGTGGCACCGACAGTCATGCCCAGAAGGATGAACAGGCAGGTCATGCCGTTATGGGCAAAGAGGTAGAAATAGTGAGGAAACGAGGATTCGTCGGCGTGCATCAGGCACAGGATGAGTCCTCCGAAGGTTTTGTAGGCGTAGATGCCGGGAATCATGGGGAGCAGTGCTGGAAAAAGGAATGTCTCGGCAGGCATTCCTGCACGAGTGGACAGGAGGACGGCCATGGTGCCGGTGATCAGTGCTGCCAGGGCTGATGCGGTGACTATGTGCATGCCGGCGGTGTCGGCGTGCATCAGGAGGAAGCGGACGGAGTGGCCGGCGGCGGCTATGGTGGCGCAGTAGAGGTAGGCTTTGCGTGGCGGATCGCTTATGGCGGCGAATCCGATAGCGGCTATAGCTGCAAACAATGCGTCTTGTAGAAATTCGGTGATCATTGTTGTGTGTATGTATGGGGAAGATCAGAACATTCCGGCGCCCATGAGCAGCATGCCGCCGCAGAGTCCGGCAGACAGGCAGCATGTGAGGATTGCCGCTCCTGCCAGCCGGCTGAACGAGCAGGTGTAGTGGCCGGCGATCATGTCGCTGAAGCCATTGAGGAACGGGATGCCCGGGACCAGATAGAGGATACTTGTGGCTATGGCTATGTCGGGGGTGGAGCCAAGGGAGAACAGGCCGTCGGTGGCCCCGAGGACCGAAGAGACGAATGCGCACAGGATCAGTGTGGGCCTGAGGTCCATGCCGGCTTCAGACAGTATGAGTTTGAGCGCATAGCCTGCTGTGGTGGCTGCGAATACCGTGGCCATCGCCGTTGCGTCGCCGCCGAACAGCCGGCAGAATGAAGCGTTGGCAAGCGCTACTAATGGCAGGGTTTTCCATTTGTCTGGCCGGGGACGGTTTGTGATCTCGTGAAGCATGGCGGTGGCTCTGGCCGGATCGGTGGCGTTGTCGGCTATGTGCCAGCTCAGCCGGCTCAGTGATGTGTTCATATCGTAGCTGACGGATGTGTGGCTGACGGCCGTGATGAGTGTGAAGGTGTCGCTGCCGCCGGTGTCGCTTACCGTCAGGCTTATGTGGGCCGGGGTGATTGTCATGGCGGCTGTGAGGTGCCATGTGCGGGCTATGCGGTTCACGTTTTTTTCGATGCGTACGCATGTGGCGCCGCACTCCAGAAGGCGGCAGGCGTAGTCGGAGATGAAGCGGGCGGCCGCCCGGGCGGTAACCGTTTCAGAGGTCGTCGGATTCGTCGTAGTCATCGTAATCGTCTATTTCCGACATAAGGCGGTCGCCTGGAATCCATATTTCTTCTCTTTCGTGGCCGATTTCGAAAAATCGGCGCCGTGGACGTCCGTCCCGGCCGGGGCTTCGGCGGACAAGGCGGACAAGGATGATGAGACATGTGGCGGCAGCCACGCATGTCCATATAGTCAGAGGTGTTGGCATATAGAGCTGCAGAATAACGATTGAATTGTATATGCAAAGTAACAATTCAGCCGGAGGATATTCTGCGGTTTGCTATGGAAAGTTCAGATAGCGGCGATGGGCGGAATGGAATGCCGCTGTATCTGGGCGCCTGGGGCGGCGTAGGGGTCAGAGGAGCGTGAGCGCGCGTTTGATAGCGGCTTCGACGCGCAGTGAGGGCTCGGCGTCGAAGAGCTTTTTGAGCACTTTCTGTGATGCCGGCCGTGTGAATCCGAGCATGACCAAGGCAGCGAGCGCTTCTTCGTAGGCTTCGGAGGGGGCGCCGGCTGCCGGGTCGGCGCCGGGTGACGTACCGGCGGAGTCGCCGGCAGGTGTGATTTTGTCTTTAAGGTCCACGATGATGCGTTGGGCGGTTTTCAGTCCGATGCCTTTGACGGCTTTCAGCCGTGAGTGGTCGCCGGCGGTGATACATTGCTCGAGTTGCTGGGCCGACAGTGACGACAGGATCATGCGGGCTGTGTTGGGGCCTACGCCGCTGACGCCGATGAGCAGGCGGAAGAGTGTGCGTTCCTGTTCGTCGGCGAATCCGAAGAGGTCGTGGGTGTCTTCACGTATGACTTCGTGGACAAGGAGCCGGGTGTCGGTGAGTTTCTCGATTTTGGAGAAGGTGGAGAGGGAGATGGCGAGTATGTAGCCGAGTCCGTTGATGTCGATTACGACGTCGGTGGGCGTGAGACGGTCGATTTTGCCTTGTATGTGTTCGATCATTTGAGGTCTGCGGTGATTTCGTGGATGTGTTCAAGGATGCTTGTGTCGGCGTCGGTCATTTCCACTCCGCGCCGGCTCATGACCTTGCGGGCGGTTTCGAGGAAGCGTGGCATGATGACGTCGGTGAATCCGGCCGCGCCTCCATCGGAGAATGATGCGACGAAGTTGCGGGGGAATCCGGAGCCGTGTATGTTGCAGCCGACTCCGACTACTGTTGCTGTGTTGAACATGGTGTTGATGCCGGCTTTGGAGTGGTCGCCCATGATGAGTCCGCAGAACTGGAGTCCGGTGCGGAGGAATCGTCGGGTGGGGTAGTTCCAGAGACGGATCTCGGTGTAGTCGTTTTTGAGGTTGGATGAGTTGCATCCGGCGCCGAGGTTGCACCATTCGCCGATGACGGCGTCGCCGAGGTAGCCGTCGTGCTGTTTGTTGGCGTTGGCCAGAAATATGGCGTTGTCGATTTCTCCTCCGACCTTGCATTTGGGGCCGAGGTTGGTGCCCGGCAGGAGTCGCGCTCCGATGCGCACAAGACAGTCGGGGCCCACACAGACGGGGCCGCGCAGCACGGCGGTTTCCTGTACTTCGGCTCCGGCGCCTATGTAGACGGGTCCCTGGCGGGTGTTGATGAAGCATCCTTCGACGTCGGCTCCTTCTTCGATGAATATGAGCGAGGGGTCGCCGATGACGGTGCATGTGGGTGAGACGGGCTGTGAGACGCGTCCGGCTGTGACGGCATGGAAGTCGGCAGTGATGAGTTCTTTGCTGAGCTCGAAAATGTGGTAGGGCTGGAGTATGGCTTTGGTCTCGACTGTGGCTGTCGGCTGGCCTTGGCGGTTGCCGCATTCGGCTATACATTGTCCGGCGGCGTCGGCGATCCATTGTCCGGGACCGAGAGCGGCTATGGCTTCGGCGAGGGCGACGGTGGGGATTATGTGGCCGGCCATGGTTATGTCGGTGGCGGGGTCGGATGCGTTGCAGGGATATTTGCCTTGCAGGTAGTCTTCGGTGCGGAATGAGATGGCGGCGTGCGGCAGCAGTCGTTGCCAGTGGTCGGCTATGGTGCCTATGCCGGTGCGGAGCATCGCTACGGGTCGGGTGAACGTGAGCGGTAGAAGGTCGTCTCTGACGGATTTTATGTCGGTTAGTATGAGGTTCATGGGAAGTTAGATGTTGGAAATTAGGAGTGAGGAGTCGGGAGTGAGGAGTTAGAGGTCGGGGGGGATGCGTGGGGGCCGGCGGCGGTGTCGCATGCGGCGTCCGGTGTTGTTGAGGTAGTTGAACAGGCGCCAGAATATGGAGGGTGTTATGTCGGCTTCGGTGCCTATGGGGTCGACGAACGACATCTTGTCGGTGTCGCGGCCGAACTGTTCGGGGAATATGACTATGAGGTTGGTCAGCGCGAAGTATTTGCGTAGGAACGACGGCATTTCCTGTACGTCGGGGGAGTAGCTCATGGAGCCGGGGCGGGCGGAGATGACGATGAGCAGGTCGTCGTCGAGTATGCGGTTTGCCACGAGCAGGAAGTCGTCCCATTGTTCCATGTCGTGGAATTCGGACCTGACTTCAAGGCGCTCATGATGGAGCACTCCGCTTATCAGACGTCTGACGTCGGGGTGGCAGAGGAATATCAGGCGGCTGCCGAGGGATCCGGCAAGACGGCCCACTGATGCCACCCACCGGGGGAATCCGGTTTCATATTCGGCTTTCGGGGGCACCCAGACGACGAGTCGCCGCAGGGTGTTGACGGGGTTGAAGCAGCGGCTTATGAGTATCTGCCGGTTGGTGCTTTTGAGCAGTTGCTCCATTTTTGCGCCGAAGAAGGTGTCGATGATCGAGACTTTGCGGTGAAGCCCCATGATGACCGATGTGATGTCGCGTTCGTTGATGGTGTTGATGAGTCCGGTGGCAGTGTTGAGGTCGAAGCGTTCGATGGGTATCACCGGTATGTCGACCGTAGCGGCGGCGTTGAGGGCCATCTGGAGGGCGTCGTGGCCTTCGGAGCGGGCTATGGCGGTGTTGTCGTTGCGGATGTTGACGGTGTAGATGTTGTTGGCCGGTCCTCTGGGGTGGATCATGAGGGCCAGTTCCATAAGTTCGAGTGCGGTGACAGGAGAGGATACGGGTACCAGAGTGTTCTCGACTGTGGGGTTGGCGGCCACGGCGGTGCTGTCGTTGCGTTCGAGCATGTGGAGCTTGATGCCTGCGGCCGAGCGCGATGTGATCATCGGCGCGAGCGCGCAGGTGAGCAGAATCATGAGCACCGTGCCGTTGAGCATGGCAATGTTCATCAGACCGAAGTTGTAGCCAATGGTTACCACGGCGAGCGCCACGGCGGTGTGGGCGGTGGAGAGTCCGAACATCACGCCGCGGTCGTCGGGGGTCATGCGGTAGAACTTCTGTGTGAGCCACGCGGCGATCCATTTGGCGGAGAGGGCCACGGCGAGCATGTTGGCGGCCATGATCAAGGTGTCTTTCTGGGCTATGACGCGAACGTCGATCATCATGCCCACGCCTATGAGAAAGTATGGGATGAAGAGGGCGTTGCCCACGAACTCGATGCGGCTCATCAGGGGCGATGTGTTGGGCACGAAGCGGTTGAGCACCAGTCCGGCAAGAAATGCGCCGAGCGCGGCTTCAAGTCCGATGGCCTGGGCCACGTAGGCCGCGAGGAACACCAGGGCGAGTACGTAGACGAACTGTGTCACGCGGTCGTTGTAGCGGCGCAGGAAGCTGCGCGTGAGCAGCGGGTATATGGAGAGGACTGCTCCGCAGTAGATTATGAGTTTGGCCAGCAGCAGGGCAATGGCGAGGATGCTGAACTGTCCTGTGCGCTGGACGTTGAGGGCGATGGCTAGCGAGAGCAGCGCACCGATCACAGCCACTATGGTGCCGACTACGGATATGAGCACGGCCGGAGATTTGGTGATGCCGAACCGGGCTGTGACGGGGTAGGCTATGAGGGTGTGCGAGGCATACATTGACGCGAGGAGCACCGAGGTGACCGCGTCGAGATGCAGCAGCCATACGGATGCGGCTATGCCGAGAAGCAGCGGGATGAAGAACGTAAGCAGTCCGAACACCAGTCCGCGCTTCAGGTTGAGACGCAGGTGAAACAGGTCGATCTCGATGCCGGCCAGAAACATGAGGTAGAGCAGTCCGACTTGTCCGAAGATGCTGAAGCTGGCGTCGTTGTCGAGCACGTGGAAGCCGAACGGTCCCACGCAGACGCCGGCCACTATCATGCCGATGATGTGGGGTATTTTCAGTCTGTTCAGCAGTAGCGGGGCCATCAGTATAATAGCCAGCACTATGAAAAAGATCAGCACCGGGTTGGTGACGAGAGCTGTAGCCGGAGTCATGGCGTTAGTATGGGTTTACGGCCTTGTCCTGTTGTTTTGTTGCGTCGGAGAGAGGGGGATAGTTGCGGGTTTATCTGGTGGAGAGGGTTATGATGTAGTCCACGTTGTCGGCGGGCAGTTGCGGCAGGGAGAGGACTATGCCTCCGGGGGTGCGGGGGAACGGCACTTTTTCGCCGCCGGCAAATGCGGTGGCTGATTTTATGCGGCAGTCGAGCGGCAGGTAGATTTCGGAGTTCTGCGGAGTGAGGACGTGGACGTATATTTTGTCTCCTTTGCGTGTCACGGCTCCCCATGGCTGCGGATCTATGCCTGCGGAGACGGTGCCGTAGACCGTTTCGCCGTTGGCGCGGAGCCATTCGCCCATTTCCTTGAATCTGGCGAGAGCAGCTGCCGGAATTGATCCGTCGGGCTGCGGGCCGACGTTGAGCAGCAGGTTGGCTCCGCGTCCGGCGGCTCCGATGAGGTAGTGGATAAGGGTGCGGGTGTCTTTGTAGTCCTGATCCTTGATTTTGTATCCCCACATGCCGTTCATGGTCTGGCATGTCTCAAGCGGAAGGCGGCTGATTGCCTGCCCGGACAGGCCGGCGGTGTTTTCGCCCGGGAGGTCGCGTTCGAATATCTGTATGTCCTCTCCGGGAAACGGAGTCTGGTGGTGGTTGTTGCCGATAAGGCATGACGGCTGCAGGCGGTGGATCATTTCGTATTGTCCGGAGAGCTGCCAGTCAAATGGCACGGAGTCGCTGTCGTGGTCCCAGAGTCCGTCGAACCATACGGCTCCGATGGGGCCATAGTCTGTGAGCAGTTCGGTGAGCTGCGCGTTCATGAACCGGTAGTATGCCGGCCAGTCGCGTAGCTTGGGATCACGACCGGTTTCCAGGCCGGTGCGGCCGGACGGGTAGTCGGGACGGGTCCAGTCGATGTGTGAGTAATAAAGGTGCAGTTTGATTCCTTCTCTGGCGCATGCGTCGGCGAGCTCTTTGAGGACGTCGCGTTTAAAAGGCGTGGCGTCGACAATGTTGTAGGGAGACTGCTTGGTGGCAAACATCGAGAATCCGTCATGGTGGCGGGTGGTGAAGCATATATATTTGGCGCCGGCGTCTTTTATGGCTTTGACCCATTCGTCGGCATTGAAGTTGGCCGGATAGAAGGCTGCCGCTGCTTTGGCGTATTCGTCGGCGGAGATGCCGTAGTTGAGATACCATTCGCCCTGACCGAACATGGAGTATATTCCCCAATGGATGAATACGCCAAGTGCGTGGTCGGCAAATTCCTGCCGAGCCTGCATGATGGGCTGTGACGGCACATATCCGTCTGTCGGAGAAGAGTGGAGAACCGGTGCCGTGGATGACATTACGGCGGCTAACATCGCTAAACGTAAGAGTTGTTTGATCATGGTGAGCAATAAGGGAAATAGTGTAACTGATGTCAAAGTTAAGGATTTTTCAGATTATTGACAAATTTTGTGTTTTGCGGCGGTGAGTGAGTTGCGCGCGGTTTTTGTCGGGAGTTTGCTCGACGGAGTGTTAAAAATGTAATTTAAATATTTTTTAACTCAAAATCTATGCTATACGTAATACACTGATTTATAGGAATATATGTTTTGTGTGGATGCTGGGGATGTGTATTTTGTGATACGTCTGTAATGTTACATGATGTAATTTATGTAGTCTAATCTATTGTGTATTAGTAGTGGTGTGTTACAAAACGAATAAAATACGATGTTTAGGTAAAAATATTTGAAAAATTATTTGGATTGAAAAAATAGTTGTATATTTGCGGTGTCAAAACGGTTACAAGTTGATTACATATCGGCGATAATCCATAATGCGACATATAAAAATTCAGTTTCAAAAATCTCAACAACTACACGTTATGAATAACTCATCTTCTGTTCAGACCAAATTAATGGCGCTTCAGAACAATCTGCTCAACTTCGCGTATATCCTTACTTCGAACCGCGACGATGCTTACGATCTGCTTCAGGACACCACTCTCAAGGTGCTTGATAATGAAGAAAAGTACAGTGAGAACATCAACTTCAAAGGCTGGGTTTTCACTATCATGAGAAATATTTTCATAAACAACTACCGCCGGGTGGTGCGTTCCGCCACTATCATAGATCAGACGGAGGACCTGTATCATCTGAATTTGCCGCAGGAATCCGGTATAGATTCTCCGGAAGGTTCTTATGCAACCCAGGAGATCACTGCAGCCATCAACTCCTTTACCGATGATTATCGTGTGCCGTTCTCAATGCACGTAGCGGGCTATAAGTACAGTGAGATCGCCGAGAAAATGAATTTGCCCCTCGGCACTATAAAGAGCCGTATATTTTTTGCACGTCAGCGCCTGCAGGAGATGCTCGCTGACTACCGTGAGCGTTAACAATCCACTCATTTCTCCTCTTCCTCTACTGAAGTCACTGCTTCAGGACTGAAACTGAAAACGGACACCGTTCGCCCGACTCATCATGCCGGACGGACGGTGTCCGTGTTTTTTTATATAATAAAAGGAGTGCGAATTGCGAAATTCTGTGTAAATTTGCGGTCAGTTAAAGAAAAAAACATAATCAAGAATTCACGATGACTCTTTTTGAGAAAATGACTGAACGGGCCAAGAGTTGCCCGCAGCGCATTGTGCTTCCGGAAGGAACAGAGCCGCGCACTCTCACAGCTGCCGACCGGATTCTTGCCGACGGTATAGCCAAGGTGACACTGATTGGCAATCCCGACGACATCAGGCAGCTTGCCAGTGAGCTTAAGCTGCCCAATATCGGCAAGGCAACGATAGTGAACTGTGCCGATGAAAAGGTGATAGACCGTTATGCCCCGATATTTTACGCTCTGCGCAAGTCGAAGGGCGTGAGCATTGAGGAGGCGCGTCTGACCACGTCCAATCCTCTCTATCTCGGCTGTCTGATGATCAAGGGCGGCGATGCTGACTGTATGGTGGCCGGCGCACAGAACACTACCGGCAACGTGCTCCGTGCGGCTTTTCAGGTGATCAAGACCGCTCCCGGCATTGATGTGGTGAGCGGAGCGTTTCTTATGCTCCTGCCAGAGAATCTGCCTTTCGGAAGTAACGGCATAATGATATTCGCCGATTGTGCGGTGGTGCCTGATCCGGATGCCAAGCAGCTGGCTCAGATAGCTGTGAGCGCCGCTCATACGGCGCGTGACATAGCCGGAATAGAGCCGCGTGTGGCCATGTTGAGTTTCTCGACCAAGGGCAGCGCCCGGCATGAGCGGGTGGACAAGGTGATCGAGGCGGTGAAGATCGCCAGAAAGATGGACCCGTCGCTGATTGTGGACGGTGAACTTCAGGCCGATGCGGCCATAGTGCCGACCGTGGCAGCCTCGAAGGCTCCCGGATCGACTTTGAGCGGAAGGGCCAATGTGTTGGTGTTCCCGTCGCTGGAGGTGGGCAATATCGCCTATAAGCTTGTGCAGCGTCTTGGCGGTGTGGAAGCCGTCGGCCCCGTGCTGCAGGGTCTGGCCGCTCCGGTCAATGATCTTTCGCGCGGATGTTTTCCCGAGGATATTTACAAAACTATAATCATGACCTGCAATCAGGCCATAGGCCTGCACAGCTGATGGTGTGTGGACCGGAAATGTTAAATCATAATTATTTCAACTGAAACTATGAAGATTCTGGTTCTGAACTGTGGCAGCAGTTCTGTGAAATATAAACTGATCGACACCGTCTCTGAGAATGTTATGGCGGAAGGCGGCGTGGAAAAGATCGGTCTTAACGACGGTTTTCTGAAATTCAAGCTCTCCGACGGCTCCAAACAGATCAAAGAACTCGGTCTGGTGGATCATGAAGGTGCTGTGGCAGCCATTCTCAATGTGCTGACCGATGCCGAATACGGATGTATAGGTTCATACGGCGAGATTGACGCCGTTGGCCACCGTCTGGTCCACGGGGGTACGAAATTCAGCGGTTCGGTGCTCATCACCGACGAAGTGAAGGAGATGGTGCGTGAGTGCTATCCGCTGGCGCCGCTGCACAATCCCGCCAATATGACAGGTGTGGAAGCTATCGACAGGCTTATGCCCGACGTGCCCCAGGTGGGAGTGTTTGACACGGCTTTCCATCAGACCATGCCTGCCAAGGCATATATGTATGCGCTGCCTTATAAGTTTTATGAGGAGGCCGGTGTGCGGCGCTACGGTTTCCACGGCACGAGCCACCGGTATGTGTCGCAGCGCGTGTGCGAGATGCTCGGTGTGGATATAAAGACCCAGAAGATCGTGACATGCCATATAGGCAACGGCGGCTCCATCACTGCGGTGGACGGCGGCAAGAGTGTGGACACTTCCATGGGCCTGACCCCGACCGAGGGTCTGATGATGGGTACTCGTGTCGGTGATGTGGATCCCGGAGCCATCACGTATCTGATGGAGCATTATGGATTTTCGGAGTCCGACATACAGCGGATCATCAACAAGGAGAGCGGTGTGGCCGGCGTGAGCGGTCTGAGCAGCGATATGCGTGAGATTGAGTCGGCCGACAAGGCAGGCGATGCCCGTGCCCATATGGCTCTGGAAATGTATGAGAACCGTATAGTGAAGTATATAGGCGCATACGCCGCCGAGATGGGTGGACTGGACATAATCGTGTTCACCGGCGGTGTGGGAGAGAATCAGACTGGAGTGCGTGAGAATGTGTGCGCCCCGCTGGCATTTCTCGGCGTGGAACTTGACAAGGAGCTGAATGCGCGTATACGCGGTACGGAGACAGTGATTTCCTCTGCGGATTCCAAGATTAAGGTCGTTGTGGTGCCCACGGATGAAGAAATGATGATCGCACGTGATACTAAAGAAATAGTCAGCAAGTTACACTAAAATGTCCATAAAATTATGATACGGATAGCTATAGTAGGTTTCGGAAATATAGGCCGGTACGTGTTTGATTCTGTTCTTGAGGCTCCAGACATGGAGCTGGCCGGGGTGGTGCGCCGCTCCGCGTCCAATCCTCCCGCCGAGCTGGCGGGAGTGAAAGTGGTCACCGATATCGCCGAACTCGGCAAGGTCGACGTGGCCATTCTGGCGACTCCTACCCGTCAGGTGGAGGAACATGCCGAAAAGCTCCTCGCTTCAGGGATCAATACGGTCGATTCGTATGACATACATTCGTCCATAGCCGATTTGCGTCGCAATCTCGACACTGTGGCCAAAGATCACGGTTCCGTGGCGGTGATCTCCGCGGGATGGGATCCGGGCAGTGATTCCGTGGTGCGCGCACTGATGGAAGCAGCTGCACCCAAGGGCGTGACATACACCAATTTCGGCCCGGGCATGAGCATGGGCCACAGCGTGTGTGTGCGTTCAAAGGCAGGAGTGAAGGATGCCATATCCATGACCATTCCTCTGGGTACCGGCATTCACCGCCGGATGGTTTATGTGGAGCTGCTTCCGGGCGCAAAACTTGAGGATGTGGCCGCTGCCGTGAAGTCGGATCCTTATTTCGCTTCTGACGAGACTCATGTGTTTGAAGTGCCGTCGGTGGATGCCGTGCGCGACATGGGCCATGGCGTCAACATGACCCGCAAGGGCACTTCTGGACGCACTCCGTCGCAGCGGTTTGAATTCAACATGGCGATCAACAATCCTGCGCTGACAGCGCAGATTCTTGTTGGCGCAGCCAGGGCTTCGATGCGTCAGCGTCCCGGAGCCTATACCATGATCGAGGTGCCTGTGATAGATCTGTTGCCCGGTGACCGCGAGGAACTTATAAAGCATCTTGTGTGATGGCGGAAGTGGAGAAGAGGCGTCCGTTGGTGCTGATATGCAACGATGACGGAGTGGGCGCACGCGGCCTGCGTCATTTGATAGACTGTGTGGCGTCGCTTGATGGCGTTGATGCCGAGATAGTGGCGGTGGCCCCGGCCGGAGCATGCTCCGGCATGAGCAGCGCCATCACGATCGGTTCGCCTCTGAGACTGATAGAGCATCCGGATTACAACGGTGCCCGGGTCTATGCCGTGACCGGAACTCCTGTCGACTGCGTGAAGCTGGGCATGCATGCCGCTCTGGGGGGGCGTGTGCCCGATCTGATGCTGTCGGGTGTGAACCATGGATCCAATTCTGGAAATTCCAATATTTATTCAGGAACCATGGGCGCCGCCATGGAAGCGTGTATGATCGGTATGCCGTCGGTAGGCTTTTCTTTGCTTGACCATAGTCCTAATGCCGATTTTTCCAATACGACGCCTTTTATCCAGCGGATTGTGCGCCATGTCCTTGCCAACGGCCTGCCGCCGCAGGTGTGTCTGAATGTCAACATGCCGCGCAACTGTGTGCCCCACGGGATGAAAGTGACGGCGTGCGCCAGCGGCCGCTGGACAGAAGAGTATCAGGATTATGCGGATCCTCATGGCCGCCCGTTCTATATGCTCACCGGCAATTATATTGATTTTGATCCTGAGAATCCCGCAGGCGACAATTACTGGCTTCGGCGCCAGTATGTCACCGTGACTCCGATCCGTCCGGACCAGACCGATTATCAGGCCATTCCGGCCCTTTCCGCCCTTCTTGACGATTAATGACCAGCCGCATGATCCCAAAAACAGCCAATACTCTCGAAACCATCCAGCAGTCCATAGCATCCGAACTCCGCAGTCTCAACGAACGTATCCTGCTGTCGTTGTCTTCGCCAAACAGGATGATGAACAATATAGTGGAGGAATATCTTCGCCGAAAGGGGAAGCAGATAAGGCCCATCATGGTTTTGCTGAGCGCGCGGTTGTTTTCGCGGACCATAGGCATACGTACCATAAGCGCCGCGGCGTCGGTGGAGATGCTCCACAATGCATCTCTGATCCATGACGATGTGGTCGACGAGTCTAAGCTGCGCCGCGGCGAGCCGACTATCAACGGGATATGGGACAATCACATAGCCGTGCTGGTGGGCGATTTCTTTACCTCCACATCACTTCAGCTGGCCAATGAGACGTCGGACATGAGGATTGTCGGCGCCCTGGCCGGGCTGGGACGGCTGTTGTCGCTGGGCGAGCTTGACCAGATCTACAACGCGCGTTTCCACCGCCTGAGCGAGAGGGCCTATATGGAGACCATCGGACGGAAGACGGCGTCGCTGTTTGTGGCCTGTGCGCGCATGGGAGCGTATTCCACCGGAGCGGACGAGAATGATCCGAGGGTTGAGTCGCTGTGTGAGTATGCGGAAAAACTGGGCCTGTGTTTCCAGATCACGGATGATATTTTCGATTATTTCCCCTCGAAAGATCTCGGCAAACCCACAGGCAATGATCTGCGGGAGGGTAAGGTGACTCTGCCGCTTCTGAGCGTGCTGCTGGACGACAGTGTGCCGGGCCATGCCGAGATGTTGGCATTGTCGCGCAAGGAGCAGCTGTCGGCCGAGGAAGTGGATGTGCTGATGGCATATGCTGTGGAGCACGGCGGTATCGACTATGCGCGTTCGGTGATGGCCGGGCTGCGCGATGAGGCGGTAGAGGCGCTGTCGGTGTTTCCTGATTCGGAGATCAAGTCTTCGCTTGTGGCGTTGCTTGATTACGTGATCTCCAGGTCTAAATAATCCCCTGAAATTACATAGGAAAAAGTTGGGAAATCGGAGACTTTGAGTTATCTTTGCGGAAAAGATGGACGATAAGTTTCGCGCGACTCAGCGCAATACCTTTTCCCTGCATCTCGAGCGGTCGGGCAAGCGCCTGACGCCGGAGCGCGTGTTCATTCTCGATACGGCATTGGGGATGAAATCCCATTTTACAGCCAACGATCTGCGCCAGGCCATGGAAGGCGGAAATATGAGGGTGAGCCGTGCCACACTGTTCAACACATTGCCGCTGATGACCGAGTGCGGCGTGCTGCGGCGTTTTTCCGGGGCGCGCGGGGTGGCTTATGAGGTGCTCCGGTCCTCGGTGGAGCCGCGTCAGAATCTGGTGTGTGCCGTGTGCGGGAAGATGTACAGGCGCAAGGCGCCGGCTTTGAAAGCGTGGGTAGAGGCACAGACTTACCGTGATTTTGTCCCGTATGCGGGCGATGTGGAGATCACAATCCACGGCGAGTGTTCGAAATGCCGCCGTGCCAGACGTAAGAAGAATTAACCGATTGAGAAAAATCAAAACAGGATATTATGAAAGTCGATGTATTGTTAGGCCTCCAGTGGGGCGATGAAGGAAAAGGCAAGGTCGTGGATGTGCTCACCCCGCGCTATGACGTGGTGGCGCGTTTCCAGGGCGGACCGAATGCCGGACACACGCTGGAATTCGAGGGCCACAAGTATGTGCTCCGTTCGATTCCGAGCGGCATCTTCCAGGAAGGCCGCATCAACGTGATAGGCAACGGTGTGGTGCTTGACCCTATATTGTTCATGGAAGAGGCCGAAGCTCTTGAAAAGAGTGGCGTGGAGATGAAAAAGATTCTTAAAATCAGCAAGAAGGCTCATCTGATCCTGCCGACCCACCGTCTGCTCGACGCAGCCAATGAGGCAGCCAAGGGATCAGGCAAGATCGGCACCACCGGCAAAGGCATCGGCCCGACATATACCGACAAGATATCGCGTAACGGTCTGCGTGTGGGCGACACCCTGTCGCCTGACTTCGCCGGACGTTATGCCGCCGCAAAGTCGCGCCATCTGGCTGCGTTGGCCGCGCTGGGCGTGACCGACCCAGATGTGGAAGCTCTGGAGCGGAAGTGGATGCAGGCTGTGGAGTATATCCACCAGTATGATCTTGCCGACACCGAGCATCTGATCAACGGCTATCTGCACGATGGCAAAAAGGTGTTGTGCGAGGGTGCGCAGGGAACCATGCTAGATGTGGATTTCGGATCGTATCCTTTTGTGACGTCAAGCAATACTGTCACTGCCGGAGCATGCACCGGACTCGGAGTGGCTCCGAACCGTATAGGCGAGGTCTACGGCATATTCAAGGCCTACTGCACGCGTGTGGGCAGCGGACCGTTTCCCACGGAACTGTTTGACGAGACAGGCCGGCAGATCCGCGACATAGGTCACGAGTATGGCGCCGTGACAGGCCGTGAGCGCCGTTGCGGCTGGATCGACCTGGTGGCTCTGAGGTATGCCGTGATGATCAACGGGGTGACTCAGCTGATCATGATGAAGAGCGATGTGCTCGACGGGTTCGACACGGTGAAGGCCTGCACGGCCTACCGGGTGAACGGTGAGACAGTGACTGACTTCCCGTATGATGTGGACGGCCTTGAGATAGAGCCCGTGTACACTGAAATGCCCGGATGGAAAACGCCGATGAGCGGCATGACATCCGAGTCGGAGATGCCTGGGGCGTTTCTGGACTATGTGGCGTTTCTGGAGAAGGAACTCGGCGCGCCCATCACCATCCTGTCAGTCGGTCCCGACCGCGCTCAGACCATCCTCAGACAATAAGAAGACAGCATAATGCCGGTCCGCAGGGCGCGGCGGCCGGTTTTTGATGACCGGACGTGCGGTCCTGCGGACCGGATTTTTTTAATATTACCTTAAAATATCAATACCATGGCCAAAATCAAACCTTTCAGGGGCATACGCCCTCCGCGCGAAATCGTCACCGAGGTGGCTTCGCGTCCGTATGACGTGCTTAATTCCGACGAGGCACGTGCCGAGGCCGAGGGAAATCCGCGGTCGCTGTATCACATCATCAAGCCGGAGATAGATTTTCCGGAAGGCACGGATGAGCATGATCCGCGTGTGTATGATAAAGCTGTTGAGAATTTCACCCGTTTCCGTCGTGAAGGCTGGCTGGTGCAGGATCAGGAGGAATGCTACTATATATATGCGCAGACCATGGAGGGACGCACGCAGTACGGCATAGTGATCGCCGCCGCTGTGGAGGATTACATGAACGCGCGCATAAAGAAGCATGAGCTTACCCGCAAGGACAAGGAAGAGGACCGCATGAAGCATGTGAGGGTCAATAACGCAAATGTGGAGCCGGTGTTTTTCGCGTTTCCGGACAATCCTGCGCTTGACGCCATAATCCGTAAGGTCACTGCCGGTCCGGCAGAGTATGATTTTACGGCGCCGGACGGTTTCGGCCATCATTTCTGGGTGATAAGCGACAGGGAGCTGGTGGGCCGGATCACCGAGGAGTTCGCGAAGATTCCGTCCATGTATATAGCCGACGGCCATCACCGCACGGCGGCAGCGGCGCTTGTTGGCCATGAGAAGGCGTGCATGAACGCCGGCCATACGGGCCGCGAGGAGTATAATTATTTTCTTGCGGTGGCTTTCCCGTCGAGCCATCTGCGCATCATAGACTATAACCGTGTGGTGCGTGATCTCAACGGGCTTTCGGCCGACGGTTTTCTGGAGAAGCTGGAGCGGGATTTCATTGTGGAGGACAAGGGCGCTGAGGTTTATCAGCCGGCGGCGTTGCACAATTTCTCGCTGTATCTTGCCGGAAGGTGGTATTCGCTTACCGCGCGCGAGGGCCGTTATGACGACAATGATCCGATCGGAGTGCTTGACGTGACCATCAGTTCGGATCTGATTCTGCGTGATCTGCTCGGTATTGAGGATCTGCGCACGTCGAAACGCATTGATTTTGTGGGCGGCATACGTGGTCTGGAGGAGCTGAAGCGCAGGGTGGACAGCGGCGAGATGGCCGCGGCGCTGGCGCTGTATCCCGTTTCGATGAAGCAGCTGATGGATATAGCGGATACGGGCAATATCATGCCGCCGAAGACCACGTGGTTTGAGCCTAAACTGCGTTCGGGTCTGGTGATCCATTCGCTTGAGGACTGACCGCGGGCAGTCTGAGATCCGCCAATGTTAGACGAACTGGAGCGATCCGGGCTGTATGGCCGGTCGCTCCAGTTCTGTATTTTTTCTTGCTGTGAGGGTTGGCGCTCAGCAGGGCAGCAGGTTGGTGGCGGTGTCGGGAAAGACCAGCCGCGGTTTCATCAACGCGCCTTCCTCAGGGGTGACGAGGGCGTAGGCCATTATTATGACTACGTCGCCGCGGTGGACCCTGCGTGCGGCCGCTCCGTTAAGGCATATCACGCCTGATCCGGCTTCTCCGGGAATGGCGTAGGTGTCGAATCGTTCGCCGTTGTTGTTGTCGACAATGAATACCCGTTCGCCGGGGATGATTCCGGCGGCTTCCATCAGGGAGCTGTCGATGGTGATGCTTCCGATGTAGTCAAGGTTGGCTTCCGTGACCGTGACGCGGTGTATTTTTGATTTCAGAACTTGTAGGAGCATTGCTGGTCAGGAAAATTTGATGTTGTCGATCAGGCGCACGTCGCCGGCGTAGACGGTGACGCATCCGACGGGTGCCGATGTCTGTTGCCAGTTGTCTATTGGCAGGCAGGTCGGTCCGTCGACTATCTGGAAGTATTCGGTGTCGAGTCCGTCGACGGCGTTGATCCGTGCCACGGTCCATGCGATGGTTTCGGCGGGAGTGTGGGTGCGTGCATAGTCCACGGCTGCAGTGAGTGCCTTGTGGATTTCCGGGGCGGCGGCTCGCATTTCAGGAGTGAGACGCACGTTGCGGGAACTCATGGCCAGACCGTCGTCCTCGCGCTTTATAGCCACGGGCACGATTTCGAGGTCGAAACCCTCGAGTTCGGTCATCTTGCGGATCACGGCTATCTGCTGAAAGTCCTTTTCTCCGAAATATGCTCTGGTCGGACGGGTCATGTCGAAAAGGCGGCTCACCACCTGTGCCACTCCGTTGAAGTGGCCTGGGCGCATTTTACCTTCCATGACCTCGGCTACTGCTCCGAGATCGAATATCCGGGTGTCGGGTTCGGGATACATTTCAGCGACCGACGGAGCGAAAGCGGCGTCGACTCCGGCTGCGTCTAGCAGGGCAAGGTCGGCTTCCTCGGTGCGCGGATATGTGCGGAGGTCTTCGGGGTTGTTGAACTGTGTGGGGTTGACGAAAACGCTGACCACCACCACATCGTTGGCGGCGCGGGCTTCGTTGACCAGGCTCATGTGGCCGGCATGGAGCGCGCCCATTGTGGGAACAAGCCCGAGCGAGTGTCCGCTATGTCGCGCTTCGGCGCAGAAACCGCGGAGTTCTTCTGTTGTGCGAATTAC
>Ga0137307_100109_pt1 | contig 126035 bp, 89 predicted proteins | sample NAcewD2O_March_2_FD_97180 | JGI IMG/M metagenome (GOLD analysis project Ga0137307, IMG submission 97180) | Mouse cecal microbial communities from Vienna, Austria - N-Acetylglucosamine amended D2O_March | ecosystem: Host-associated > Mammals > Digestive system > Large intestine > Cecum | place...
TGGGCGTGATCGAATACATCTTTGTCTGCACCCCGGCATACCGGGATAAATTAAACTGCGGCAATGACCAGATATTTGAGCAGGGCAATATCATGCTGCTCGATCAGGATAATGTCTCCCGCAGACATCTGGACAATTACTATGCCCAGAATAAGATTACCCCGCTGCATATCCTTGAAGTAAACGAGATGGATCTGCTTATTGAGTTTGCAAAGATGGGGATCGGGGTATCCTGTGTCGTAAAGCAGTTTGTGGAACAGGAATTGCAGGAAGGCACTCTGATTGAAATTGCGCTTTCCAAGCCCATATCCCCACGCGAAATCGGGTTTTTATACCATCTCATGCAGCCCATGAATGAGAATATATTTAAATTTATAAGCAGCAATACACAGTAAGCCTTACACTGCCTTCCATGTCAGCAGTACCTTGAACAGGTCCCCGTCGATCCCGATCTCCATCTTTCCGCCCTGCAGTTCCACAAAGCTTCTGGCTATGGCAAGCCCCAGACCGCTCCCTTCGCTGCTCCTTGCACTGTCGCCCCTGACGAAGCGCTCCGTCAGGCTCTCGGCGGGAATATTTAACTCATACCCGGAAATATTCTTCAGTTCAACCCGCACCTCTTCCGCATCCTGCACCACACTGACATAGACCCTTGAGTCCGGCATGGCGTACTTGATGATATTCGTATATAAGTTGTCAAAAATACGGCTTGTCTTGTCACCGTCCAACATCAGGAACACTTTCTGCTCCGGGAATTGGAACCGAAAGACCAGACCGGCATCTTTCGCCTTATCCTCGTACTCCAGATACATCTGCCGCACCAGATGGCAGATATCCACCTTCTCCGTGTGGAACGCCACATTGCCGCTGGTTGCCTTGCTCACCTCGAACAGATCCTCAATCAGTGTTTTCAGGCGCAGAGACTTTCTCTGAAGCACCTCCAGATATTCCTTCCGCTGTGTCTCTGTGACACCTTCCTCCTGCAATAACTCCGTGTAAGTGATAATGGCAGTAAGGGGCGTCTTCAGATCATGGGACACATTGGTGATCAGTTCCGTGCGCATCCGCTGGCTCTTGACCTCCTCCTCCACCGCACTTAAAAAACCGCTCTGAATCGCGGACAATTCCTCCTGAAAGGGGGAGAACATGCCCCAGTCCCCTTCGATCTGCGTCTGCAGATTCCCGTCCGCCACAGAGTGCGCAGCATCGAGCATTTTTGTGTACTGTCCTTGTATGATGCGGATATACTTTCTCAAAGAACCGTAGAGAAATACGGTATAGGGGATCAGCAGAAACACGCCGAACACCCAGAACATACTGATCAGCGCAAGGATCAGAAAGTTTGCCAGAAGCAGCTTAAACAGCGGCACATTCATATTCTGTTCCAGATCCATATGCAGAAATTCCCGTCTGATGTGCGCCCGTTTTCTCCGGATCGAAACCCGCATATAGCGTAACACTCTGTAACAGAGGCAGCGTTTCCTCACATACCCCCGCAGTCCGAACAAATAGACCTGCGCATACGCGGTGATCAGGGTAAACCACAGCGTAAACGCCGCCGCCAGAAACAGGAAGTTGATCACCCATACGATATCTTTCGCCGCCGGATCGGTAAGCACGGGAAATGTGGCGCAGAGTATATGGGAAAGGCTGTACTCCCAACTGTCCGACATGGAATACATGACAAGCGTCACGGACAGTTCTCCCAGAATCAGAAATGTGGCACATACAAGCGCAGTCAGCACTTCTATGTGAAGCGGCAAAAGATTTTGCTTATGCAGATGGTACTTTTTCCAAAACGGCAGAAGCATTGCCGTCATTCCCAGAATGATAAGCAGAAGGCGGAAAATATCCTGTATGCCGCTGTTTTGATAGTTACCTGCCGTACTCATGGAGAGGAACAGGCGGGAAGATGCCTTCAGCTCATTCAACTGCGCCTCTGTCAGCGCATAGCATATGGTACAGTTTTTCGGCATATTTAAGACCTGCAGACTCATCTGCTTCACAACGCCGTCGTCCGCCATATAATAAATGGCGTCCTCCCAGTCGATATTTCCGTAAGCAGAATAGGACAGACTCTCATAGAGGCTGCGCTCCAGATAGCGGCTCCGCATCACCCGCTGTACACTCTTTACAAGCGTATCCGCATCTTCGCCCCGCACCCATACATGTTCCAGCACCCCTTCTTTATCAAAATCCAGCTTGATATAATAAGGATAATAGTCGTCCAGATAGACTGCCTCCTCATCTGTGCCGAGATAGTGCAGCGCGCGCTCGGTATTGGAAAATGTCCGTTCGCTCTCCCTGTCCATGAACTCATAGTCGATCTGCCGCTCTATCCCGTTCTGAAAAGAGAGGTACCACTGGTAAAGCAGTTCGTCCAACTGCTCCCCGGCATAGGAAAGCGGCGTCTCCCCGTCAAAATCATAGTATTCGCTGAAGTCTTTTGCATTCTTTACATCCGCACTGAGAAAATAACCCTGCGCGGACGTGTTCTCACCGCCCTCTTCCTTTGACGCCTCATAGTCGCAGAACTGTTTGTACAAAACGATATTGCCCTGATAAATTTCGTGTAAAAACTCGCTGCCCGTAAGAATATTCGGCTCATCCGCAGCCGCCCGTTCCTTGAACCCCGGATACTGCGACAGAAAGACAAGGGAGGCGGCAACAACCAGTACCGCCACGACAAGAATCCCCGGCATCCTTTCGCTTCTGCTCCCTTTTATTTTCTCACTGTTTGTCAATTTTGTATCCAACGCCCCACACCACCTTCAGATATTTTGGTTCCCGGGGATTCATTTCAATTTTCTCCCGGATTTTTCTGACATGTACCATAATTGTGTCCGTGTTAATCGCCTGTTCGTTCCAGACCCTCTCATAAATCTCCTCCGCGGAATAGACTCTGCCCGGACTCTTAATCAAAAGCAGAAGGATTTTAAACTCTGTCGGCGTCAGTTTCACGGGATTGCCGTCCAGAAACACCTCGACCGTATCCTCGTGCACTTCCAGTCCGCCAATTGTATAGACGCGCTCCTCGTCCTCCGCCTTTTTTCCGTCTTTCATTTCCAGAAAGCGGCTGTAACGCCGTAAATGGGAATTGACTCTGGCGAGAAGTTCCATGGTGGTAAAGGGTTTCGTCACATAGTCGTCCGCCCCCATATTTAACCCCATGATCTTATCCACTTCCTCCGATTTGGCGGAGAGCATGATTACCGGGAACTCATACCCCAGCTCCCGCACCCGCATCATCATATTGATCCCGTCCATCCGGGGCATCATCACATCCACAATCGCCAGATGGATGGTCTCCTTTTCGATCACGGAAAGCCCCTCCACGCCATCCGCCGCCTGAAAAACGATATAGCCCTGATTTTTCAGATAGATTTCTATACCCTCACGGATGTCCTTGTCATCCTCCACGATCAAAATATGATAGTCCATTGTCCGCTCCTCACTCACTTCTCTTTTCTATGGTTACCAGTATAAACGACGATTCTAAACAGAAACCGCTGTCAGTTCTTAAGAAATTCTAAACAAAACCTGTAAAATACCAAAATATCTATTTAAGCAGCATCCCAAAAGAAGAAAGGCACCCCTTGCCGGACGAACCGGCGGAATGCCTCTGCTTTTCCTATTCTCAACCTTTCACCGCACATATGTCATGCCATCCGGCACATGCGCATACAGAAACAGCTTAGTTGTTGATCAGCTTGTCCTCGCCGTTCCAACTGTAAAGCTTTCTGATCTCCTCGCCGACAACCTCAGAAGAATGCTCGGAAGCAAGCTTGCGCATCGCCTTGAAGTGTACCTGTCCGCCTGCGGAAGACATGTCAAGCAGGAAGTCTTTCGCAAAAGTACCGTCCTGAATGTCGGAGAGAATCTTCTTCATTGCCTTCTTTGTGTCCTCGGTGATGATCTTCGGACCCGTGATGTAGTCGCCGTACTCAGCGGTGTTGGAGATGGAATATCTCATGCCTGCAAAACCGGACTGGTAGATCAGGTCTACGATCAGCTTCATCTCATGGATACACTCAAAGTACGCGTTTCTCGGATCATATCCAGCCTCGACGAGCGTCTCGAAGCCTGCCTGCATCAGCGCGCATACGCCGCCGCACAGAACTGCCTGCTCACCGAAGAGGTCTGTCTCGGTCTCGGTGCGGAACGTGGTCTCCAGAACACCTGCTCTCGCGCCGCCGATTGCCAGCGCATAAGCCAGAGCCATATCCTGTGCCTTGCCGGTAGCATCTTGATGAACAGCCACCAGACAGGGAACGCCCTTGCCAGCCTGATACTCGCTTCTTACGGTGTGGCCGGGACCCTTAGGTGCGATCATGGTCACATCCACATCCTTGGGCGGTACGATACAGCCGAAATGAATGTTGAAGCCGTGTGCAAACATCAGCATATTGCCGGGTTCAAGGTTCGGCTCGATGTCCTTCTTGTACATAGACGCCTGCAGCTCATCGTTGATGAGGATCATAATGATATCCGCCTTCTTGGCAGCCTCAGCCGCCGTATATACCTCGAAGCCCTGTGCTTCAGCCTTCGCCCATGACTTGGAACCCTCGTAAAGACCGATAATTACGTGACAGCCGGATTCCTTCGCATTCAGCGCATGTGCATGTCCCTGACTGCCGTATCCGATCACCGCGATTGTCTTGCCGTCCAGAAGGGATAAATTACAGTCTTCCTGATAGAAAATTTTTGCCATTTTTCTTTCCTCCGTCTAAAAATAAATTTGTAGTATAACTTGATATCATATAACTGAAAGGGTTGCCCCTTGAGCTAACTGAATATGTGACAACGCAAACCGCGCGACGGCGTGAACCATTTAAGGAGAATGCGTAGCATTCTTTGAATCGCCGCTGTCTGGCGACGATTTTTTATAGATAGGTTACGTTCTCAATGCCGCGGCTTAACCCCGCGATGCCGGTGCGCGCCAGCTCCAGAATCTCATAGCCGTCAAGAACCGCGATAAAAGCGTCAATCTTTTCCTGATCGCCGATCAGTTCAATCGTGATGCTGCCGGGGGAAACGTCCACGGGGTCCGCACGGTAGGCATTCGCCACCGCAAGCACGTCCATACGGTCTCTGGCGGAGTTGACCCTCACTTTGATCAGCGCCAGCTCACGGTACACGCTCTCCCCGGGCTTCAGCTCCTTGATATCCCGCACATCCACAAGCTTCGCCACCTGCTTCTCGATCTGCTCAAGGATCTCGTCATCCCCGGAAGTTACGATCGTAATGCGGGTATAGCGCGGATCCGCCGTCATGCCCGCGGTAATGCTGTCAATATTGTAACCGCGTCTGGAAAACAGCCCTGCAATACGGCTCAGAACACCAGATGTATTGTCAACCAACAACTGAAAAACCTTTTTCTGCATACAAGCACCCTTCCTTCCGACTCCCGTCAGCGCACTTTTCACGTTAAACACTGTCAATAATTGTAGCAACTTAAGGGCGAAAAGTCAACCTATTCATCCGCCTCCAGACACTTCTGCAGCGCCAGCGTGCCCGTGCGTGCCATCTCCACGATACTGATTCCCTGCATCATGCTGATAAAAAGTTTAATCCGCTCGGGCACATCACATATCTGGATGATCAGCATGTTTTTGGACATATCCACGATATCGGCGTGCATGATGTCGCACGTCTCCATGATGTCGCGCCTGTTGTTTTTGTTGTATTTCACCTTCATCAGCATAAGCTCCCTGCTCACGCTTGCCGGCTCGTCAAAGGTTTTCACCTTGATCACGTCGATCTTTTTGTTGAGCTGTTTCTCGATCTGCTCGATGGTGCGCTCATCCCCGGAGCTGACAATGGTCATGCGGGAAACTGCGGTATCCTCCGTCTCCCCGACTGCCAGAGAGTCGATATTAAAACATCTTCTTGAAAACAGACCAGCCACCTTGCACAGCACACCCGATCTGTTTTCAACCAATACGGAATATATTTTTTTCATTTCATCCTCCATAAATACATTCTATCATACGGAGAATGCCTCTTTTGGACATTCTCCTGCGCGAGACATAGTACCTCCTGTCGTCCCGTCCTATGGCGGGACGTCTTTAGATTTACTTCTCACGCTTTTACCAGATCCATCGGGTCGATCAGGCATTCCAGAAGCACCGACTCGTCCTTCTCCAGAAATGCCCTGATGGTCTCCTGCGCCCCCTCCATGGTCTCCTGCCGCATAAACTTAAGTCCGAACGCCTCCGAGAGCTTGGAAAGGTCGGGGCTTCCCGACAAATCTACCACGGAATAGTTGTCTTTGTAGGTGTAGTGCTGGTATTCGCGCACCATGCCGAGATAATTATTTTTCAGGACAATGATCTTCACGGGCACGTCAAACTGCCGCATGGTCGCCAGCTCCATCATGGACATCTGGAAAGAGCCGTCGCCGCACACAGCCACCACCTGACGGCTTCTGTCCGCCAGTTTCGCGCCCATCGCCGCGGGAATCGAATATCCCATAGTGCCCATGCCGCCGGTCGTAAGGAACCGTCCTTTTTTCACAATGTGATAACCGCAGGACCAGATCTGGTTCTGTCCCACATCCGCCACGTAAACCGCGTTCTCCTCCATCTCCCGGGAAAGCATGGTGATAAACGCCGCCGGATCCACATAGTCCGGGTTTGGCTTTCTGATCGGCTGCATGGTATCCCGGTAGGTATTTAACGTCTGAATCCACTCTTCATGCTCACAGGTAAACTCCTGCGTCTCGATGTCCTCAAAGATATGCTTCGCATCCCCCACCAGAGGAATGGCGGGTCCTACGTTTTTCCCGATCTCCGCCGGGTCCACGTCAATGTGGACAAGCACTTTGTTTTCCGTGATCACATCGGGCTGGTTCACCGCCCGGTCGGCAACACGCGCGCCCACCATAAGAAGCAGGTCCGACTCGTTCATGGCACGGTTGGCAAAAGGTTTGCCGTTATTGCCCACCATACCGTAATACATGGGATGCTCGGTGGGCATGGCGCCGATTCCCATCATGGTGGAAACCACGGGAATGCGGTATTTTTCCGAGAATGCCCGGAGCGCCTCTTCCGCCTGACTTAAGAGCACACCGCCGCCCGCACAGATCAGGGGACGTTTTGCCTTTGCCAGTTCTTTGATCACCTTTTTAATCTGCGCCATATTGCCCTTCACCGTGGGCTTGTATGTTCGCATATTGACCTCGTCGGGATATTTGAATTTTCCGACGGGCGCATTCTGGATATCAATGGGAACGTCGATCAGCACGGGACCTTTGCGCCCCGTGGATGCCAGATGGAAAGCCTCCTTAAAAATCTGCGGAATATCCGCCGCATCTTTCACCAGATAGCTGTATTTGACAAAAGACTCCACCGCGCCTGTGATGTCCGCCTCCTGAAACACGTCGGAACCGAGCAGTTCGCTGTTCACCTGTCCCGTGATACACACGAGCGGTATGCTGTCCGCAAAGGCGGTGGCGACACCCGTAATCAGATTCGTCGCACCGGGACCGGAAGTCACGGCACACACGCCCACCTTCCCCGAAACTCTTGCCAGTCCGCTTGCCGCATGGGCGGCATTCTGCTCCGTGCGGATCAGGATGGTCTGGATATCGGACTCCAATATGCTGTTGTAAAAAGGGCATATCGCCACGCCCGGATAACCGAACACATATTCAACGCCCTCCTCTTCCAGACATTTTACGATTGCATCTGCACCTATCATATACGTTATCCTCTCCTCTGTCTATTTTCTGATCGTAACTGTTTTGTACCTTCACAGCTGCCATGCAGGATTTTCTAAAACCGATTACATCATTTATATTACCCATCCAGCCCCAGCAGCCTCTGGGTCAGTTTCACCGCGTCCGCCGCGTCCTTGGAATAGCCGTCCGCACCGATCTCCTGCGCATACTCTTCGGTGATGACCGCGCCGCCCACAATGATCTTCGCATCGATCTCCCGCTCCTTCGCGTAGTCGATCACATGGCGCATCTGCTGCATGGTAGTGGTCATCAGCGCCGACAGCGCAATCACCTGCGCGTTATATTCTCTCGCGGCTTCAATGATCCGTTCCTTCGGCACATCCTTGCCCAGATCAATCACATGGAACCCGTAATTTTTAAGCATCAGCGCCACCAGATTTTTCCCGATATCATGAATGTCGCCCTCCACCGTGGCAATCACCACGGTAGGCATGTCCTTTCCCGCCTTTGCCTGCAGAAGAACCGGCTCCATATATTCGATGGAGGCTTTCATCGCCTCCGCGCTGGCGATTAACTGGGGCAGGAAATACCTGCCTTTGTCAAACAGCTCTCCCACCTCGTTGATGGCAGGCAAAAGCACCTCGTCGAGAAGTGTTTTCGCTTCTATGCCTTCCTCCATCGCCTGCCTGGTATCTGCAACGATACTTTCCCGCTTTCCCTTCAGGACGTCGGCACGGAGCCTGTCCTTCGGCGAGGAAACCTGTTCTTCCTGCGCCGTCCGGTTCAGACGGATGCCCGTCTCCTTCGGTGTGGACTCTCCCGCCGCCTCTTTCTTTTCCCGGAGGGCGTCCATCAGACGGATATAGCGCGTGTCCGCCGCCTCTTTATTCAGAAGAAGATCTGAAGCAAAAGCGCAGCTCATCAGAAGTTCCTGCGAGGGATTGGCGATCGCCATAGTCAGCCCCTCTCTAATCGCCATGGTAAGAAAGGCGGTATTCACAAACCCTCTCTCCGGCAGTCCGAAGGAAATATTGGAGAGACCACAGATCGTGGCAAGCCCCTTCTCCTTACAGTAACGGATCGTCTCAAGGGTTTCTAACGCCGCGTTCTTATTGGCTCCCACCGTCGTCACCAGACCGTCCACCACAATGTCTTCTTTGGCCATACCGAGCGCCAGCGCCTTTTCCTGTATGCTCTCTATAATCGAAATCTTCTCCGCCAGATCCTTCGGAAGTCCCGCGTCCGAAAGCGGCAGAAGGATAAACATGGCGCCGTACTTTCTCGCGACGGCAAGCAGCGCGTCCTGCTTCGCCTGTTCACCGGAAATGGAGTTGATCAGCGCGCGTCCCGGATACCGGCGAAGGGCTGCCTCCAGCACATCCACATGACTGGAATCAATGGAAAGGGGCAGGCTTGTGACACCGCTTATGGTCTCTATCGCCCGTAACATCATCGCCTTTTCGTCGATACCGCCCATGCCCATGTTGACATCCAGTATACTGGCGCCGCACGCCTCCTGCGCCTCCGCGAAGTCTGACACCTCTTCCATGGAGCCTTCCCGGAGCGCCGCCTGCAGTTTCTTTTTCCCGGTGGGATTGATGCGCTCTCCCACCACGAGAAAGGGATCATCCAGCCCGAAGGACACCGTCAGCCGCTCGCTGGTCAGAAAGCATCTCTTCGGCTTTTCCCGATGTATGACGGTCATATCATGCACCGCTTCCTTCGCGGCACGGATATGTTCCGGCGTGGTGCCGCAGCAGCCGCCGATCACAGAGGCGCCCGCCGATATCAGATCCCGCATATGCCCGCCGAACTCTGCCGCGCCCATATCATAAACCGTATTGCCGTTTTCATCCAGAGAGGGCAGCCCCGCGTTCGGCTTGGCGATAATGGGAATGCCTGTGACCTCCGCCATCCGGCGCACCGTATCTGTCATTTTATCGGGTCCCGTGGAACAGTTTGTCCCGACTGCCGCCACGCCCAGACTCTCCAGCACAACCGCCGCGGTAGCCGCATCCGTGCCAAACAGTGTCCTGCCGTCCGCCTCAAAGGTCAGCGTCGCCATCACGGCGAGGTCGCAGACTTCCTTCGCCGCGATCACAGCCGCCCTCGTCTCCTGCAGACTCATCATCGTCTCGATCACAAGCAGGTCCACGCCCGCCTCGTCCAGATAGCGGATCTGTTCCTTATATACATCAACCAGTTCTTCAAAATCCAGTTTTCCCATGGGAGCGAGCTGCTCCCCGGTCATGGTCAGATCGCCTGCAATATAGGCTTTGCCGCCGACCGCTTCCCTTGAAATCTCCACCAGTGCATGATTCATCTGCCGGATCTGTCCATCCAGACCGTACTCCTTCAGTTTGATCCTGTTGGCAGTAAACGTGGGCGCGTAGACAATATGACTGCCCGTCGCGACAAAATCCCGCTGCAGTCCGATCATAATGTCCCTGTGTTCCAGAATCCACTGTTCCGGGCAGACCCCCGCCGGCATCCCCCGTTTTTGAAGATTGGAACCTGTCGCCCCGTCCAGAAACAGGGGCGTGTCTTTTATCAAAGCTTGAAATTCCTGTCTGTTCATATAGCCTCCGTGTCATTGCGGAGAATGCCTGCTTTGGGGCATTCTCCCGAGCGAAACTTAGAAGTTCTCCGCGAAACAGCCTTTGCTGTGAGCGGCTAGAACTTCTTTTCGCTCTATTCTTCGTAGAAAACCGTATCGTCAGTGTCAAAATCATCCTCCGGCACGTCCTCTTCCGTATCCGGGTTCTCCCCGTCCTCCGATTCCTCGTCAACCGTTTCTTCCTCGTCCTTTTTGTTCAGATAACCGCCGCCAAGAAGAGGATTTTCTTCCGTGTAGGTAACGCCCTCACCCTCGGGAATCTCCCCGTGCAGGATCGTGATGATATACTGGATGCGTATGTTGGTCCTGTCATAGTATTCCAGCGCCGCCTGCTCGGAACCCTCATCATAAGATTCCCCGTCATAAGCCGCATGGAAAAGCGCCACCGCCTCTTTCATATTCTCGTCCGCCTCGTCAGCAAGGCTTTCCACCGCCGAAAACTGTTCCGGCACTTCCAGTTCCGCCATCCACTGGATATCTTCCGCAAAAGCGTCCAGATACCCGAGAAGCTCAATCACCGCGGTATCGGATTCGGGGTCAATGGCATTCATCTTGTCGTTGTACTCGCCCGCCCGCTCAAAAAACGTGTTCATATCTTCCTGATAAGCTGTCAGTTCCTCATTCTCCCCACACGCTGTGAGCAGAAAAGCAAAAAGCAGCGTGACGAGTATCGTCTTGTATTTTGTCAAAACCATTATCCTCCGAATATTTAAAATCATAAATCCCCTATCTAAACATACTACTGATTTCCGCGCCTTTCGTCAACCTTTTCTTTCATGGGAAAATCAGAGAAAAAGAGCGGCAGATCTCTCACGACCAGCCGCTCCTTTTGTCTGTGAATGAACTTTGTCTGTCAAATAGCGATATCACAGTCCGGCTCCACCTTCCGACATGCCTTCAAAACCTGCTTCATAACGCTCTTTTCGTCCGCACCTTCCGCAAACTCCACCTTCATTTTCTGGGTCATAAAACTCACGGTAGCTTCCGCCACACCTTCCGTTTTCTTCGCAGCTTCCTGCATCTTCTCCGCGCAGTTTGCACAGTCTACCTCAATCTTGTAAGTTTTTGTCATTTCCCCGCTCCTTCCATGATGTGTTCCATTCCCATATTGAGGATCGAGCGGACATGCTCGTCATCCAGCGAATAAAAAATGGACTTGCCCTCTCTCCGGCTCTTTACCAGTTTGGACGTTTTCAAAATACGAAGCTGATGGCTGACGGAAGACTGGCTCATCTCCAGAACCCCCGCAATATCGTTTACGCACCGCTCCGTATCAAGCATGGCATATAATATTCTGATCCGGGTAGGGTCACCGAATATTTTAAATAACTCTGCCAGCCCATAAATCGCCTCATCCTTATATGATTCCGCCACAAGCGTCCTCCTTCCTCAGTCCGGGTTTATATATGTTTATTTGTTCATATTATAATATGTGTACATGAGTTCTGTCAAGGAAAAAATAAAGAAAGGGAGACCCGCAAAAGGCCTCCCTGCTATATTTCTCCGTATAAGATTTACAGCTTGAAGAAAGATACATCATCTTCCAGTACCTGTGCCATCTCCTTCAATTCACCTGCCGCTTCTGCAAGCAGATTGATGGTGGCGTTCATCTCCTCCATGGACGCGTTGGTCTGCTCGGTGGACGCTGCATTCTCCTGTGATACAGCGGACAGATTCTGGATAACGTCCACAACCTTTCCTCTCTCCCTGTTACACTCTTCCGCCTGATCGCTGATCACGCCAGTCTCTTTTCTGGAGTTTTCGATGCCGTTGCTCACGTCGCCGAACTTCTCCTTGGTCTGCGCCAGTTTCTGCTGCTGCTCCAGAATGATCTCATTCACTTCGTTCATAATCTGGACGGATGCCTCGGAATCAACGGTGAGCTGATGAATGATATCCTCGATGGTCTTCGTGGACTGCGCAGAATCCTCAGACAGCTTGGAAATCTGTGTCGCAACCACAGCAAATCCGCGTCCTGCTTCCCCTGCTCTCGCCGCCTCTATGCTCGCGTTCAGTGCCAGCAGGCTCGTCTCACTTGCAATGGATGCGATGAGATTAACGGCATCCTGAATTCTCGTAACAGACTCGTTGGTCGTATGTACGGATACTTCGATCTTCTTGATCGCCTCCGTGGTCCTGTCGTTGGACTCGCTCAGCTCGTTGATGATTCTGGAGGACTCCACGTCCGCCACGTGCATCTGGTTGGAAAGGTCATCCAATTCCTTGACGCTGTCTGCAATCTTCTCTATAATGGCTCCCATATTGGCAATCTGCCCGGTAGCCGACTCGATGTCCTCCGCCATGGAAACGGCGCCCTTGGAAATATCCTCCACCGCGCTGCTGATCTCGTCAGCCGTCGTCGAAGTCTGGGTCGCCATGCTCTCCAGATTATTTCCCTGCGTCATCAGCGTCTCGGTATTTTTCTTGATGCTGCCGATAATGTTCTGCAGCTCTTCTAACAGTCTCTGTACGGCATGTCCCATCACGCCGATTTCGTCGCTTCTCCTCAGGATTCTCTCATTTACGGTCAGATTCAGATCACCTTCCGCCAGAGAGGAAAGCAATGTCTCTGTCTGGATGATTACCCTTGCAATCGCGCTGGCGATCTTCACACATACAAGCAGGGCGATGATGAGGATAAACGCCGCGATTCCCAGAATCATCATGGAACTTCTGTTGATTTTAGCGTTCGCCTCGGTGGCGGGCTGTCCCGCAAAAACCATACCCACGCATTTCCCGTTGGCATCAATCGCCGGCATATAGAACGCATAGTAGGTTTCTCCGTTGATGGTCACACTGTCCGTCTCATAATTTTTCCCTTCATTGAGAACAGCCTTTATGACCGCGTCGGACGCCTTCGTGCCGAGAATGCGCTCCCCCGTATCTTTATCGCGCAAAGATGTGGCGCGTCTCGTATCTCCATAAAAGAGTGTCACATCTGCCGTACTTCCATCCACGAAACTGTCGATGATATCCACATTTTCAGATACGTTGTAATCGCCTTTAAAAAGCGTTTCACCCTCAAGCCGGTATGCACCTGTATCGAGTGCCTCATAAGCGGCGTACACGCTTCGGCAAAGATTTTCCAATCCTTCCATCGTAGCATCATGCACCATGCTTCTCATGGTACTGATCGCATAGACGGTAACGAACGCAACCATGACTACGAGAGGGATCACACAAAGCATCACAAGCTGCGCCATTACGCTCAGTTTCTTCTGTTTTTTCATCTTTACCTTCTCCTTATATTTACGATTTTACCCCCCCCCCACGCATTTTAACGACAAAACATAGTCATTAAACCGCAGGATGAGTAACTGCCTGACATAAACGTCGAGCCAGTGCCACAATTATAACATGGTTTTTTGTATATTTAAAGATACAATCTTCAAAAAGGGAAAATTCTGCTCAAATGCCACTTTTTTTACACAAATGCCATTTACAACAGTTTTTCCTTCTCCAGACCGTTATATTGTGCATTTTTATTATACATAAAAGACATTACTTTTCTACCGAAATGGTATGGATTGCGCTTTTTGAGGTATGCTTTGCGCAGATTAGTTTACATAACTCCGAATGTAAGTAACTTCATCCGCTATGGACGCACCTGCCCGTCCCCGGTTATCTGGTATTTGTAGGAGGTCAATTCTTTAAGCCCCATGGGACCTCTGGCATGGAGTTTCTGGGTACTGATACCGATCTCCGCCCCGAAACCGAACTCAAAGCCGTCCGTAAAACGGGTGGATGCGTTGACATACACGCACGCCGAATCCACCTCCCGCAAAAACTTCTGCGCATGGGCTTTATCCTCCGTCAGAATGGCGTCGGAATGCCCCGTGTTGTATTTGTTGATATGGGCGACCGCCTCCTCCAGCGAGCTTACGGTTTTCACGGAAAGAATGAGATCCAGATACTCTGTGCCGTAATCTTCTTCCGTCACGGCATGTGCCTCCGGGATCTGTGCCCGCACCGCCTCGTCGCCCCGGATCTCCACCTGTTTTTCCAAGAGGGCTTTGCCCAGAGCGGGCAGTATTTTATCCGCGATTTTTTCATGCACAAGCAGGGACTCACAGGCGTTGCACACGCCGATGCGCTGGGTCTTGGCATTGATGACGATGGGAACCGCCTTGGCAAGGTCAGCCGTCTCATCAATATAAATATGGCAGTTTCCCGTGCCCGTCTCGATCACGGGTATGGTGCTGTTCTCCACAACCGAGCGGATCAGTCCCGCACCGCCTCTGGGAATCAGTACGTCCACGTACTCTTTCAGCTTCATAAACGCCGTGGTCACCGCCCTGTCATTGTTTTCAATCAACTGGATGGCGTTTCTGTCTACGCCTTCCTTTTCCATCGTCTCGCCGATTACTGCCGTGACAGCCTGATTGGAGTAAAACGCGTCTCTTCCGCCCTTTAAAATCACCGCGTTTCCCGTCTTGAAGCAGAGCCCGAAAGCATCCGCCGTCACATTGGGTCTCGCCTCATAAATAATGCCGATGACCCCCATGGGAACCCGCACCTTTTCTATGTACAAACCGTTGGGGCGGTCAAAAGTCTCCATCACCTCTCCCACAGGATCATCCAGATCGGCAATCTGCCTAAGCCCCTCCGCCATCGCCTCTATTCTCGCGTCCGTCAGCTTCAGCCGGTCGAGAAGCCCCTCCGCCATGCCGTTTTCCTTTGCGCGCGCATAGTCTTTTTCATTTGCAGAAAGGATTCTTTCGCTCTCCTGCACAAGCGCATCCGCCGCCCGGTTAAGGGCGTGGTTTTTCTGCGCCGTATCAAGCCGCTGTAAAGCAGTCTTCGCCGCCTGCGCCTTCATGCCGAGGGATTTTAAATATTCGTTGATTTCCACATTTGTCAAGGTATTTTCCATTTTTCCCATCCTCTCTGTCACTTTTTTGCCCGGCTGTCAAAGACCCCCTGATTTCCGTTTCCGGGTCTGCTTCGATGTTTGTATCAGCCAGAAAACATCAGATCATGCCTGTCTCCGTGATCACCCGCGCAGGACGGATATCGTGCGCCTCCCACGGAATTTCCTCAAAAATCTGGCAGTCATAAGCCAGCGCGGCGGTCGTTACCTTCACCTGTGAATGCCCCGCCGCATCCATATGCTCACTTTTCTGCAAAAGTCTGCTTACATATCTGTCATAGAACCCGCCGCCGTAGCCAATTCTGTGCCGCTCTTTGTCAAACGCCGCACCGGGCATACAAATCAATATATGCGGGAATACTGTCCTGCCATCGTCCATCATCCACGCCGCAATGGACTGCCCTCCCGCAGGCTCCATAATCCCCCGATAGCCTGCCGACAGGTCATCCAGCGAGAAAATCCGATAAAATTCCATTTCTTTCCCGGCAACCTTCGGCGCAAACACCGCCTTGCCTTCCGCAAAGGCTTGTTTAGTCAAAGGCATGGTATCCACTTCGCTGCGGAAGCTGATATACGTGAGAACCGCGTCCGCATCCCGATAACAGGGCAGGCTTGTCAGCTTCTTTATGATGCTGTCACTGTAACGCTTACGCTGCTGCGCCGTCAGACTGTCCCGTTTTTCCAAAGCCGCCGCGCGCAGTCTCTTCTTTTCTGCCCCACGTTCCTTTGCCGCAGCAGTCTGTTCGCTTCTCTGTTCTTCCCTTTCCGCTACCGTTTCCCGTTTCATGCGCTCACCCATGCCGCTTTTTCTCGCCCAGATTCGTGATGCTTCCGTCTTTCTCCACAATGGAGATATTGTCAAGCTGCCCCCGCAGGTTCGCCCGCACATTCGCCACATAAGCCTGCCGCAGCGCCGTCTGCTCTTCTTTTTCCTCGGGTGAAAGACCTTCACTCTGGGATTTGTGATATAGTTCGTTGATCCGCGCCGTCATCTGTTCTACGTTCATTTATATTCTCCTTCACTATTCAGCCTCCGGCACCCGGTCTTTTGCCTCTGTCACCTGTTGACGGACGCCGCCATCCTGTGATACGTGTGCCGCACGCCCCTGATTGCCACAGAATACGCCATGATATTTTCCGGCAGCGCCATCCCCGGATAGCCGGTGTCCCCGATGTGATGAATGTCCGTTCCCGCCATCTTACACATCAGCGCGATCCGTCTGATCGTGTCCACGTCCGCCCCTTCCTGTGAAGTGCCGATCGCCGTGATCGTGAGAACGCCTCTTTCATGGGCTTGGGCGATCAGCTCCCGCACATACTCCATGGTGATTCCCGGCACGGTGCCCGGCGCGGGAAGAAGAATGACATCCGCTCCCGCATCTATAAACTCATTCACATCTTCCTTCGTAATGATATGCTCGCCGCCTTCCCCCGGCACGCCGGAGGAATGCATTTTCCCTGCCGCCAGAATCAGTTTATCCTTCAGCCGTGCCGATATGGCTCTCAGCGAATCGGTAATGGCACGGTTGCTCACGCCGTTTCCGGGATTTCCTGTGAGAAGCACCATATCCACGCCCATTTCCGAGGCTCTTACCGCATTTTCCACCGTAGCCTTCCGCCCCTCCGACATCGCCCAGAGCGTATCGTCATTTTCCCGTGCCGCCTGTTCTTCCACCGGCTCCAGATTGATGCCGATCATCCGCCCGGTAAGGCGTTTTAATTCCCGCACGGTCTCCGCCTGCTCCACTTCCGGCAGACCGTTTATCACCGGGTGGTTTACGTCAAACATATTGAGCAGTAACAAATCGGCGCCGAGAGAAGCCGCCAGTTCCGCGTTGGTGACATCCGTAAGGACCGGCATGGTGATGCCGATACACTCACATGCCAGCACACGTCCCTCGCTCCCCGCGATGGCAGCCAGATAATCCTCTTTCGTAAAGCTCCTAAGGTCAGAAGCAACACAGTCCAGCATTCTCTTTGCCATATTGTTTCCTCCGAATGATATTTTTTAATGCGCGTGCATCTGCTGCACATAAAGAGGCAGATCGAAATCCTCGTCTTTATGTGCCAGAAATAAGGTCCCGATATTCTGCCCGCTTAAGATGCGATGGATCACTTTGATGTCCTTGCTGTTGGCGATCACCATGTCCACCCCTGTGCTGCTGGCAATCTTTGCCGCCTGCAGCTTGGTGGTCATGCCGCCGGTGCCCACGCTGCTCCCGGTGGACGCCTTGCCCATGTTCATCAGCTCGTCCGTCAACTCCTCCACCACCTCGATATATTTGACGTCGGGATTGGTGCGGGGATCGTCTGTGTAAAGTCCGTCAATATCCGAAAGCAGAAGGAGCGCGTCCGCCTCCACCAGAGAAGCGACGATCGCGGACAGCGTATCGTTGTCGCCGATCTCGATCTCGTAGGTGGCTATCGTATCATTCTCGTTCACGATCGGAATCACGCCCAGCTTAAAAAGCTCCGCGAACGTATTCCGGGCGTTGTAGCGGTTCAGATTGTCCACGATGGTGTTTTTCGTCATCAGAATCTGTGCAGCCACCTGATTGTACTCCGCGAAAATCTTCTGGTAGATCATCATCAGCCTCGCCTGTCCCACCGCTGCACACGCCTGCTTCACGGCGATGGGATTGTCTTCCTCACGGTTTGGCAGGATCGCCTTCTCGCCAACAGCAATCGCGCCGGAGGTGACAAGCACCACGTCCTTCCCCATGTTTCTCAAGTTGCAAAGCTCCCGCACGAGCACGTCCAGCTTCGTGTAGTCCAAGTCCCCGGTCTCCTTGTGCTGCAAGGAGGAGGAGCCGATCTTTATCACAATTCGTTTTTTATCTGCCATCAGGTCTTTTCTGTCAGTCATTTTTGCCTTCATCCTTATATTTTCTCCCTTTTCGGAAAAGTATTCCCTTTGTTTAAGCTGTTTCCTCCCAGCTTCGTATATTCTGAGTTATGTATTTCATTATAAAATCTTTAGTCATCTTAACACATCCGCATAAAGCATTGCAACCTTCTCCGCGATCAGGATCCCGTCCATCGCCGCCGATGTGATGCCGCCCGCGTAACCCGCGCCCTCGCCGCAGGGGAAAAGCCCCTGAAGCGCGGACTGTCCCGTCTCGTCCCGCAGAATCCTTATGGGGGAGGAGGTCCTGCTCTCCACACCGGACAGGTACGCGTCCCCGTCGGCAAAGCCGGGCATCTTTCGACCAATCGAGTCAATTCCTTCCACAAGCGCCTGATTCAGGAACTCCGGCAGAATTTCGTGAACCGGGGCAAAACGCCATGCGCCTTTGATGGCGGGGGTAAATCCCGGATACCGCGCGCGCAGCTTACCGCCGCGATCAGCCGGCTGTATTTCCGTTGAAACGCCATTCCTCTGCGTTGTCATTCGCAAATCCCCGCTGTCCTGCACGCCCCGTCCCGCGCAGACCGCCGCCCGAAAATCCCCGTACCGCTCCACGGGCACCCTGCCCTGTCCGATCTCGTAGGCACGTTCTTCCAGATGCCGCTGGAACGCAATGCCCGCAAGGGGTCCCGTACCGCCGTATGTCTCATAATCCGCGGGTGACACGGTGACGATCATGGCGCTGTTGCTGTTTGCGCCGTCCCGCCCGCTGTAGCTCATGCCGTTCACCGCCGTTCTGCCAGACTCCGAGGAGGCGTTCACCACATAGCCGCCGGGGCACATACAGAAGGAATAGACGCCTCTGCCGGAAGCGGTCTGCGCCGTCACCTTGTATGCCGCCGCCGGAAGGGAAATGCCGCATTCCCCATATTGCAGTCTGTCGATCATCTCCCGGGGATGCTCCATGCGAAGCCCCACCGCAAAAGCCTTTGCCTCCATGGGTACCTGCAGTTCGTGGAGCATCTGGAAGGTGTCCCGCGCACTGTGGCCGATGGCTAGAACGACTGCGCCGCCACGTATCTCTTCCCCGTTTGCCACAACACCTGTGATCCGGCGGTTCAGCGCGGAAGCCTCCGCCGCCCGGTCATCTTCCGTAAGAAGCGCGGTCACCTGCGACTCAAACCGCACCTCACCGCCCCATTTTATAATCTGGCTGCGCAGATTTTCTACAACCTTTATCAATATATCCGTGCCGATATGCGGTTTTGCCTCGTACAAAATCTCTTCCGGCGCCCCGGCTTCCACGAAAATGCGTAAAACTTCCCGCATCCGTCCTTTCGGATCCTTGACCGTAGTAGTCAGTTTCCCGTCGGAGAATGTACCTGCGCCGCCTTCCCCAAACTGCACGTTGGAGCCGGGATCCAGAACGCCGTCCCGCCAGAACCGCTCCACATCTTCCCGGCGTTTATGTACTTCCCTGCCCCGTTCCAATAACAGCGGACGAAAGCCCGCCTTCGCAAGCATATACCCGCAGAAAAGCCCCGCCGGTCCCGCACCGACAATCATCGGTCTGTCAACGGTCCGCATGGGCAGTTGTGCGACAGCCGCCTTTGCACCCGTCTGCGCATCTGCAGCAGCCGTCTTTTCAAACGCCGGAAATCGGTACATCTTCTCCTCCACAAGCTGGATCTGCCCGTTCTTTCCCCGGATTTTCCGAAAAACCGCCTGCTCGTCAGCCACCTTTACATCCACCGTATAAACCCGGCAGATATCCGGCTTTTTTCTGGCATCTATTGATCTTTTTACAAGGGAGAGGGACTGGATCGCGACAGGTTCCATCCGCAGCAGCTTTGCCGCCTTTTTGAGAAGCGCCGCCCGCTCGTCCTTACAGTCCGCCGCCAGTTTGATCTGTTGTATCCGAATCATAGTTACCTCCACGTCAGAACAGTTTATCGCGATGATACACATCAAGAATATCAAATCCACCTCATCGCGCCATGTGTTTTCCATGTCACGGTTTTATCGTCTTACATAACACCAGATGCCGCCGCCTTTCCGGCAACCGCACCGCTGCTCCACGCCCACTGTAAGTTATAGCCGCCGCAGAACCCGTCGATATCCAGAATTTCGCCCGCGAAATAGAGCCCCGGCTGCTTTTTCGACATGAGATGCCGCGTCACCTCGCCGCAGTCCACGCCGCCCGCGCACACCTGCGCCCTGTCAAAGCCGTTCGTCCCCGTGACCGTCGTCTCCAGACCGAGATACAGATTCTGCAGTCTGGCAAATGCCGCCGGGGAGACATCTTTTGCCCGCTCTGTCTCCCGTATACCCGCCAGTTTCAGAAGGAGGTGGTTGATTTTCTTGTTGACCATGCCGGTCAGAAAAACATCCATCTCGTCTGTTTCATGTGACGCAAGCCTTTCCCGGAAAAAGGAGCCACAAGACGCCTTGTCAAAGCCGGGGAGAAAAGATATCCGCACCGTGACAGGCTCTTTGTCAAGGAGCGCATAGGCGGCAGTCCGGCAGAGCTGAAACGCCGGTATGCCGGAAAGCCCGTAATCCGTAAGCTGCAGTTCGCCCCGCTCCCGGCCAGCCTCTTTTCCTGCCACCTGCAGGGTGAGTTCCGCGTCGCATCGCACCCCCGCCACTTGTTTATAAAACGATTCCTTACAGACAAGCGCGGCGAGGGCGGGCACGGGTCTGACAATCCGATGCCCGAACCGTGCCGCCAGCCGGAAGCCGCTCCCGTCGGAGCCGGTATTGGGCGCCGCCTTGCCGCCGCAGCAGAGAATGACCGCATCATAAAATGCCTCCTTTCCCTGCCGCACGGTCAGAAACTGTTTTCTACCCTCATCAAAGGAAAGCGTCTGCACCGCCTCCTGTGTATGTACTGTCACATGCCGTCTGTCAAGTTCATAGCGCAGCACATCGAGCACCGTGGACGCCTGATCGCTTGCCGGATACAGATAACCGTCCCGCGCCCTGATCCGCATACCGAGAGCGCTAAAAAAGTCTTTCGTCTGCGCCACATCAAAGGCGGAAAGAATCTCCTCCGCCAGAGCCTTCCCACTTCCATGGTAAAATTCTGTTCCCATCGCCTCATTGGAAAAATTGCATCTGCCGTTTCCCGTGGACAAAATCTTTTTTCCCACCCTGTCGTTTTTTTCATATATGGTTACTGCCGCGCCTGCCCCGGCGGTCTGGATCGCCGCCATCATGCCCGCCGCGCCGCCGCCTATGACTGCAACCTTTCTTTCCATAGCGTTTATTCCTTTCTCACCCTGTTAGCTGGAGTAGGATTCCAGAAACAGATACAGCTCCTCCTCGCTCGCCACAAACTTTCCCTCCATAATCTGCCGCTGCAGGACGTCCGGCAGCCGTTCCAGCAAAATATCCGTGTTCATGTAAAGCGTGCTCCTGTCCTCCTCGTACACCACGATAAAATGATCCGCCACCATCAGGTAAAAGCCCTGCGGTTCCTGTTCCTTATAATACTTACAGACCGCCACCCTGTCCTTGGAAAAAGCGGTCAGTTCAATGCTCTCAAATCCCTGCTCAAGCTCTGTCAGAGGCGGGTTGTCCTCATAGGCAGACAGCGCTTCCAAAAGCTCATCCCTGTTTAAACCGATATACATGACAGGAATCGTCTCCTCACTCTCCGATACGGTTCCCTCTGACAAATCCACCAGTTCCAGCAGGTACCGCGTATCCGCCGTCACGACAGGCTCCTGCGCTGCCGCCGCTTCGATCACCTGTTCTTCCTCTGGCATCTCCACCTCAGATGGCGTCACGTCCGTCTGCTCCGTGCTGTGGCTGTACCTGTGCGGATAAAAGAACTCCTCCGCCTTCAGCGCGCCAAAGCCGCCAAGACCAAGCATGATTACAGATAATGTCATAAAAAGACTGATACGTTTTACAAGTTTCATTCCGTTTCAAACTCCTCTTGTCGGATTCCCTGTAATCAGTATCAGCCAATTCTGTTTTTTTATACAGCAATCTCACAGAACGCCTATTGTCCTGCCAAGCATAATGAACAAAAACCCAAGCGGCATATCCTGCAGTTCCGCCTCCCCGATCACCCGCAGGATCACAAGGAAAAGGATATGGAAAAACACCCCCACAAGCAGGGAGACGATAATACACACCGCCGCCCCCGCGACGCCGGAGAGTAGCAGGTTAAGCAGATACACAACCAGCCCGGAAACCGCTGCGGCGCCAAGCGGAAACAGAACGCCCGCAAACCAGTCTGGTCTGTATTTGACACGCCTGGTTAAGAATACAAACGCCAAAACCATGTAAATACCAAAGAATAAAATCAAAGCGCACAACAGTCCGTCCACTCCCATATGCCCGCGCTGCGTCATAAAATAGGCGGCAGCCAGATGCACGACAAAGGATGCCACAGAAGCAAGGAACAGTTCTCTTGTCATCCGCATTTTATATAGGAGCTGTCCGAACAGAAAACAAAACGTAAATAAAACTGCCAGAACCGCGCCCTTTGAAAGCCATCCCGCCAATACCGCGGACTGTGCCGTCGTCCGCCCGTAGCAGCAGACGGAAAGCGGTTTCCCGAGGACTGCCAGATAGACCGCGGCGGGGAAAGACACGATGGACGCGTTCCGCACCGCCCTGCCCATACGCTCCCGCATACCGCGGTATTCCTCTCTCTCATAGGCATTGCAGATTTTGCCCGTCAGCCCGTGCACAAACAGACAGGAAAACGCCGCGCATATCCCGACCAGCGGCGCGAATTTGCCATAGTAAGCGCCCCACTGGACCGTGCGCACATTCCCCTGCTCCGTCATATTCATACAGTGGTTAAAAAAACGCTGGTCCGCCAACATAAAGAGATTGGAGCATACGGCGGTTGCCGCAAGCGGCACCATATTGACGAGAAGCATCCGCTGGATCTCAAAGCGCGTCTCGGCGCGTCTGCTGTTGTCCTGTCCCGGCCGCCCTTTAAAAGCGCCCGCATAGATCACATAAACCAGAAGAAGATGCAGTAAGGCGATCACCTGAGAGGCAAAAACACCAATCATGGCACCGAGTGCCCCGTAGGCATAGCTGTGCGCCTCCACCTGATAGAGCGCCGCCACCTTCTGCCCATAGCCATAAAATGCCCTGCCGCCGATCATCGCGCCCGCAAACATGGCAATCTTTTCGATGTACTGGGAATGCGCTGTCAGCACACCCATGCCGTAACCGTTAAAGTACCCTCTGAAAATACCGATCAGCGCCGCGAAAAATACAGAGGGCGCCGCCGCCATCACCGCCATGCGGCTCAGACGCTCCAGAACAAGCGTCTCCGCAATCCATGAAGAAAAGAACAGCAGAAATAACGCCATCACCGTGCCGAGAAACAGATTCATAACAAATGCCGTCTTAAATACCTTAGCCGCATTCCGATACCGCTCGCGCTTGACACGGTAGCGGATGATGCCAGACACGGCACTGGACATCCCATAAGAAACAACCATCGAAGCCAGTATAAACAACTCAAAAGCCGGTGCAAAGAGTCCCACTCCCTCGTCCCCGATCAGTCTTGAAAGCGGAATCCGCAGAAGGAGAAGGAGCATATAAGAAACAATCCCCGCCGAGAGGACAATCCTGTTTTTCAAATTTTTCGCCATCCATTGTATATTCATTGTTATCCTCTGTCTGAATACTGACTTTCGCTGTGCGGAGAATGCACCTTAGCTGCGTCGCAGAAGCTCTTTTCCCTTTACGCCCTTGTAATCTGAAGGCTCTGCAGCACAGCCTCCTGCTTTTCCTCCATAAACGCCGCCTCATCCGGCTCCATATGGTCGTAACCGCACAGATGAAACAGACTGTGCGCCAGAAGAAAGGCAAACTCCCGAAGCTCCGAATGCCCGTACTCCACCGCCTGTTCCTTCACCCGCGATACGTTCAGAATGATGTCTCCCAGAACCAGTTCCCCGCTGTCCGGGTCAAAACAGTCTGCCTCCCTCTCCTCCACGCCGGAAAAGTCTCCCGGGGTCTCAAACTCCAGATTGGGAAAGGAGAGAACATCCGTCTCCGCGTCAATGTTCCTGTAATTTTTATTGTATTCCCGGATGCCCGCATCATCCGTCAAAAGGAGATTGACCGTCGTCTCATAGGGACAGTTCTCACTGTCTAAAACAGCCTGCGCGACACGGTCAAGAAGCGCCTTTTCATCGAACGAAAAGGACTGCGATGTCTCATTTTCAACGTAAGAAGTCATAGTAAAGCTTCTCCTTGATAAATATTTTCTTCATCTCACAAATCTGCCCTATGGAAATCTCATTTCCCCAGAGCTCGTCCGTCTCAAATTTCTTTTTAAATACCGTGTCAATCAGCTGCTCATAATCCAGTTCTGCCTTTGGATCTTTCGCAAACAGATAGAGGATGGATGACACGATACAGTCCGCAAGCAGAACGACAATCGTCTCCTTGGATACAATCTTCGCGTCCGGGTCCACATACTCTTTTAAGATCTGCTTTGTCTTCGGCGGAAAATGGTATTTGTCGCAGATGACGGACACATTTTCCCACGTATTTTCCCCGGTCAGCTTCCCGATTCTGTGATAATACCCGCACGCCTTCACCGCCGCGTCGTCGATGCCAAGACTCCTTGCCACCTTATCTCCCAGATATGCCGTGTGGATCGCGTGGTAATACTCCTCTTTTGAAAGTTCCTTGAGCTGCACAAGCAGCGGGCACTCCGGATCGTTGATCTCCATATATTTGTCCCGGTATCTGTGGATCACCGTGGAACTGACCATCTTCAGGCTGACGAGAAGCAGGATACAGCATACCATCAGATTGATGCCCGGTATCATAAACTGGGCGATGGAAAGCTGCTCCTTCGCAAAAAGGATCACATTTGCCATGAGACTAAGCGCCAGAACCAGCAGGGAAATCAACATGGGAATCCCGACCCTGAACTCCTCATCCAAGGTGGCAAACACGAGTATGCCCGCCATACCGCTGATAAAGTAGAGCCAGAAAATCGCATAGTCGCAGCCCGCAAAATTCACGGACAGAAGCAGACAGAGACTCCCCGCGACAAGTCCCGTCATGGCGTTTGAAAATACGCCAAGCAGCACGAAGAGCACCAGAAACGGCCATCCCGTAACCGGCAGGAACGGCAGAAACACCGCCGCCACCAGACTGATCAGATAGATAAGGGCAAATCTCCCGTAATGTCCTTCGTTCCGATACACAAAAAAGCCGCTCATCTCCCCCATCACAAAGGCAAAGATAACGATCCCGCTCCCGGTCAGAACCATAACGATATTCCGGATCATCATATCCATCTGGCTGTGATATAGGATGCTTCCGAGCCATACAATCACGCCCGACAGGGCGAACATAAACATAAACACCACGATTCTCTTTATGATATTGCTGTTTTTCTGAAGATTAATATTATTTTCCACGCCTGTAATTCCTGTTTCCTGTTTTTTGCTCAATGCGCCGTTTCTCTTTGGATTCGTAATCGTCGTATGCCTTCACGATTCTCTGCACAAGGGGATGCCTTACCACGTCCTTGCTGCTCAAGCTACAAAAAGAAATATCGTCTATTTTGGAGAGCACCCGCACAGCCACATCCAGCCCGGATTTCATGTCCGGCGCCAGATCCTTCTGGGAGGCGTCCCCGGTAACGACCACCTTGGAGCCGAAACCGATTCTCGTCAGAAACATCTTCATCTGTGCCGGCGTGGTATTCTGCGCCTCATCCAGTATAATATACGCGTTGTCAAGGGTACGCCCGCGCATGTAGGCGAGCGGCGCCACCTCGATCAGTCCCTTTTCCATATTCCGCGCAAAACTCTCCGCCCCCATGATCTGGTAAAGCGCGTCGTAAAGCGGACGCAGATAAGGGTCCACCTTGCTTTGCAGATCGCCGGGAAGAAAGCCCAGCTTTTCTCCCGCCTCAATAGCCGGTCTTGTCAGAATGATGCGGCTGACCTCGTTATTTTTAAAAGCCGTCACCGCCATCGCCATCGCCAGATAGGTCTTTCCCGTACCGGCAGGACCCACCCCGAAAACGATCATTTTGTCACGCATGGCATCCACATACTGTTTCTGCCCAAGCGTCTTTGGTTTGATCGGCTTGCCGCTCACGGTATGGCAGATGCAGTCGCTGTCCATTGCCAGAAGCATGTCCTCCTTGTGCTCCTTACCGAGCTCTATGGCATAATCCACACTCTGTTCCTCCAAAATCGCACCTCTCTTTGACAGGGCGAGAAGTTCCTTTACAATGCGTGCCGCCCTGTCCGCAGCTTCCCGCTCCCCGGATATACGGACCGCACCGTCACGGTCCACAATCATCACATGCAGATCGTTCTCAATCCTTTTGATATGGGAATCAAACTCCCCGAATAGGTTCCTCATGTGCTCCACCGGCACATCCATACTGACTGTAAACGCGTCCATTCCCCGCCTTTCAAAAATCACAGCCCGATCGATCAGTCCGTCTGCGTGTTCTCCTCCTCGTTTTCCTCCACAGGCGGCGTAATGGTCGGCGTCAGTTTCACCGCCGATTCCTCAAGCTGCATATGGGCATGTAACACCCATTTTTTTTCATTCTTTTTTATTGTAACATTTTTTTCTGCAATTTGTACCCCTTTTTCATTTAAAGTTGCGATAATTTTTCGCCATCGCCCCTGCAGGAGAGTCTTCATCTCCTCCTCCGTGTGCATTTTCGGCACGATTTCATACTCCTGCACCGTTCTCTTTCCGTAGTACACCGGCAGATACAAATGATCCAGAAGCTGCACCTGCTTTTTCTCCTCGCTCGTATCGTAAAAATCGTAGGGGACCTTGCGGATGCGGAAAGCGACTTCCTTCTCCCCCGTTCCCACTACCGGAATTTCAATGCTCTCCCCTGTGTAACATTTCTCATCATAGGCGATCTCCTCCTCCAGCGAGAGGTTCCGCGCGTAACTTAAGGTAATGTCCGCGTCTGCCTGTACATACTGGTACCGGCGCACCGTCGTATCCTCGTTGTAGACGGGAACCGCGCCGCTCACCAGCACATCTCCCTTCTGTACGGTGTCCCCGCACGCCACCTGCGGCACACCGCTTCTGGTGATGATATAAGTTACCACACCTTCTTTTTCAGCCACCAGATCCATGCCTTTATCTGAATCCGCCTTATTCCGGTTATCATAGACCGGCATCTCATTTTCCTTGATGTGGATTAACAGCGTGGTGCCCCGAAGCTGCACGGAAGTCCACGTAATCAGATTGTAGTCCTCCCGAAGCGCCTGCTCCAGCTCCGCGATCTCCAGCGCGCTCTTTTTCATCGCCGTGTGGATGCCCTGCTCTTCCAGATAATCCATCAGCACGTCTTCTGTCAGGGCGAAATTCCCTTCAATCCGGATATCCCAGATAAAGCGGGACGCAAGACACCAGAACAAAATACAGCCGGCAAGCCCTGCCACGAACAGCTTTCTCCCAAGCATTTTTGACACAAAAAAAGGCATACCGTATTTGCCGATCACAGCCGCCCTCGTCCCTGTTTTTTTTAAGAGCGGCTTCAAGGCAAAAAATCCCGCTATGCTCATGTGCATGGTATGGTAGTCGCCGTGATCCTCGATATCCCAGACCAGAACATCGTGGTTGCCGCAGAGATTCAAAAGACGCTCCACAGAATAGCCCCACACTTTAACGGCAACATACCCTCTTATATACTGTATCCAATGAAGCATAGACTATCCCCTGCACGCGCGCTCAGATATATCGGAGCGCGTCGATCTTTCCGCTGATTTTCATGTCTTCATTGGTATAATAGTCGATGGACAGACCGCTCCCCTCAAAGCAGATCCGGGCATTCTTGCCCTGCAGAACAATAGACTCCGTCGTATATTCCAGAATTCCCTTATAATTTTCAATAAAAGCCTCACGGTTCCCCGTAATCGTGACAATAGCTGCCCCCAGCATGGTATCCTTCGGAAGCTTCAAAGATTCCACAATCAGTTCCTTCGACTTGGTAAACGGCGAAAATGTTTGACGTCTGTTCTCTTTTCTCATGTTACACTATATGTATCTACAGCTGAATTAATGCCCGGAGAATACGAAGTATTCTCCCAATCGAGCGTTCTATGCTCGATTTATTTATGGTACGGTTCCCCGTTTATGATCCGGAACGCCCGGTAAATCTGTTCCAACAAAACAACCCGCATCAACTGGTGCGGGAATGTCATGTCCGAAAAGCTGACCGCAAGGTCAGCCCGTCTCTTTACAGAGTTATGTAAACCAAGTGAACCGCCAATCACAAAAACAAGGTGACCGGCGCCATTTACGAAAAGCCGCTCAATCTCTGCAGCAAAGGATTCCGAAGTGAATTTCCGCCCTTCGATCTCCAGCGTCACCACATAGGCGCTGTCGGGCAGAAGTTTTGCAATGCGCTCCCCTTCCTTCAGCAGAATCTGCTCCCGCTCGGTTTCGGAAGCGCCGTCCGGCGTCTTTTCATCCGCCGTCTCACGGATTTCCAGTTTGCAGTAGCGCCCCAGTCTCTTTTCATACTCGGACACCGCCTCGCGAAAAAACTTCTCTTTCAGTTTACCGACTGTAATCACCGTTATCTTCATACATTTCCTGATAATATCCGTCCACAAAATCGTCCACAAACGCCTCGTCCAGATTCATAAACTTGTCGTCTATGGCGGCACGCATCCGTTCTGTGCGCCTGTAATATCTCTCCTCTTCCGTCAGATCCGAAACTGTCTCCCCCTCTTCCAGAATCGCCGCGTCTATGACGGCGCATTCCAGATTCTCCCTGCACCATCTGGCGATTTCCGAGCGCAGGGAGTTTTCCGATTTCGCCTTCACCAGAAGCAGTTTGGAATCCCGCATGGACACAAAGCCGAACACGATAAAAAGGACAAACATCGCGCCCATGACGCCGCAGACCAGATACTTAGTAACACCGGTATTCCTATAGACCGGTATCACATTGAAAAAAATCAGTAATACCGCAATAAAACCGACGCCGCCGACCGCCAGAAGCGTGTACGCAGAGGAACGGTTATTCTCCGCCTTTGCTTCGCTGCTTTGATATTGGGGCATAAACCACACCCTCCTTATCTTACGAATTGGAAATCCTGCACACAAAAACATCTGTACGGTTTTATTTTATTATCATTTTCTACAAAATGCAACTATTTTAACAGTTCCCTGATTCCCTGATTTTTGTTTTCCGACTTATCAATGTCCATACATACGGAGTGGTCATCCATATAACGCCACACAGCGCACTCGCCGATGGCGCTCATATCCCGCCAGAGTGTAAATACGCCTTCCTCGGCAATGCCGTCCCACTCCTGTACATTGCCAGTGTAGTCCACGGTGTTGGCATACATTTCCCCGTTATAAAGCCCCTTCTTAAACGGACCGACCACATTTTGCAAAATCCTGCCCTGCGTGGGCGCAAGTTTGGAAATATCCACGTCGTAGTGCTCCGCGCCCTGTCCGTCCGGCAGATTGTCGGCCCACTCCCCGGAGTAACTGTGGGACATATAAATACCCATGGCATTGGTCTTGTTCTTCTGGTTGATGTAGAAGCGGAACCATGTGCCTTTGCCGTTTCTCACCCCGTGGCTCCATTCCCCGAAATAGTAGCTGTTTTTTTCATAAATGGCAAGTCCCGTGCCGTGGGGCTTTCCCTCACCGTCCACATCGCCCTTGTAGTAGTAATCCCCTGTTCCCTCAAGCCCTTTGGAAAGCTTCACGTACCGCTTTAAATGCGCCAGATCCCAGATGGCATCCTGTTTGTTATCCGCAAAATAAGGGTACGCCTCCTTCAAAATAAATTCCTTCGTATACGCCTCATCGTTTTCATCTTCGATATCCACCACGATAGCGGTTTTCTCATTGTCCGCGGAAACCGGTTCCTCCTCTTCCTCCGGCTCCTCCACTTCTTCCTCTGCCGGCTCGTCCAAAACAGGCGGCTTCTCCACGGGTTCTTTCTCGTCATCCGTGATGACCTGCTCTTCCAGTTCCTGCTGTTCCTTTGCATAATCCGTGATGGACTGCTGGAGATCGCTGTCCGTTTTTTCCTGACGGTTCTGCCGGCTGTTTACAACGATGGTGAGCAGAACGAGAATAAAAATCAGAAGGACGGCAATCACCCCCAGAAGCACCTTTGTCGTCAGCGCTTTCTGCCAAACGCCCGCAGTCTCTTCCTCCTGCTCTTCCCATTTTTTATCATTGTCCGAATCAGTCAACTTCATAAATATCACGCCTTTCCTTGCCAATGGCATGACAGCCAGACGCCGCTTTTCGTTTCCGCAGACATCCGCACCCTGAATATGCCACCCTGTGTTCTGTTTCCCATTATACAGGGAAAATATAAAGATTGTGTCATGCAAATCATTAAGAATTTCTTAGTAAAAATCGAGCGCCAATGCGCTCGATTCAGAGAATGCTACGCATTCTCCCATACAAAAGTCTGCCCGTCACGTTCCGACAGGCAGACCTGATACACAGTCTTATTTCGAGAGATATTCGTCGATGCCTTTCGCCGCAGCTTTTCCGGCTCCCATCGCCAGAATTACGGTAGCGGCGCCCGTCACCGCGTCACCGCCCGCATAGACGCCCTCTTTCGTCGTCGCGCCGAAATCCTCCTCGGCGACGATGCACTTATATTTATTCACCTCAAGCCCTTTTGTGGTAGAAGAGATCAGCGGATTCGGGGATGTACCCAGCGACATGATCACCGTATCCACCTCCATCAGAAATTCGGATCCCTCAATCACCACCGGGCGGCGTCTGCCGGATGCGTCAGGCTCGCCCAGTTCCATGCGCACACACTTCATGCCGGACACCCAGCCGTTCTCGTCCGCCAGAATTTCCGTGGGATTGGTCAGCAGATCAAAAATGATCCCCTCCTCCTTCGCGTGGTGCACCTCCTCCACACGGGCGGGAAGCTCCTCCTCGCTCCGGCGGTACACGATATGCACTTCCGCGCCGAGACGCAGCGCCGTTCTCGCGGCGTCCATCGCCACGTTGCCGCCGCCCACGACAGCCACCTTCTTTCCACGCATAATGGGCGTGTTGGAAGTCTCGTCAAAAGCTTTCATCAGATTGCTTCTGGTCAGATACTCATTGGCGGAGAACACGCCAAGCGCCTGTTCTCCGGGAATCCCCATGAATTTCGGGAGGCCCGCGCCGGAACCGATAAACACGGCGTCGAATCCTTCATCCTCCATCAGCTCGTCGATGGTGACGGATTTTCCCACCACCACGTTGGTCTCTATCTTCACGCCGAGACTCTTTACATTCTCGATCTCCTTCGCCACCACGTCCTGCTTGGGCAGACGAAACTCCGGAATACCGTAAACAAGCACCCCGCCGGGCTCATGGAGCGCCTCAAAAATCGTCACCTCATAGCCCATCTTAGCCAGATCTCCTGCGCAGGTCAGTCCCGCAGGACCAGAACCGATGACAGCTACCTTCTTACCTTTCTTTTCCGACGCGCCTTCCGGCTTCACGCCGTTCTCCCTTGCCCAGTCAGCCACAAAACGCTCCAGCTTGCCGATGGAGACAGGCTCACCCTTAATGCCGCGGATACACTTGCCCTCGCACTGGCTCTCCTGCGGGCACACACGGCCGCAGACCGCGGGCAGCGCGGAAGATTCGCTTATAATCTGATAAGCGGCGGCGATATCGCCCTCTTTCACTTTCTCTATAAAACCGGGAATGTTGATTGCCACGGGGCATCCCTTGATACACTGTGCATTCTTGCAGTTGATGCAGCGGGTCGCCTCGCACATCGCTTCCTCTTTATCATACCCGAGACATACTTCCTCGAAATTCGTCGCACGTACTTTTGCGTCCTGCTCACGCACGGGCACCTTCTTTAATACATCTGCTTCCATTTTCTCCTCATTTCTACGCTGCCTCTATATAGACCGAGTTTGTGTCAAGCAGCGCGCGGACACAAACCTCGCGATAGAAAATTTCAATTTTCAATCTGACTTAACCGCAATTTCCGCACCCGCCGTGATGCGTGTCTCCCTCTTTCGCCTTTAAGTAATCTCTTCCTTCTTTCGTCTTATACATCTGCTGACGCTTCATCGCCTGATCGAAATCCACCTTATGACCGTCAAACTCGGGACCGTCCACGCAGGCGAATTTCACTTCCCCGTCCACAGTCAGACGACATGCGCCGCACATGCCCGTGCCGTCCACCATAATGGGATTCATGCTGACAACGGTGGGCAGCTCGTATTTCTTCGTGGTCAGACATACAAATTTCATCATAATCATGGGACCGATCGCCACACATACGTCGTAAGACTTTCCTTCAGACTCAATCAGATCCTCGATCACCTTCGTCACCATACCGCTTCTGCCGTAGGAACCGTCGTCTGTGGTGACATAGAGATTTCCGGCTACCGCTTTCATCTCCTCCTCCATGATGAGCAGATCCTTCGTCTTCGCGCCTACGATCACGTCCGCGTCAATCCCTCTCTCATGCAGCCATTTTACCTGCGGGTAAACGGGCGCCGTGCCGAGTCCCCCGGCAACAAAAAGAATCTTTTTCTCCTTAAGCGCCTGCATATCTTCATTCACAAACTCGGAAGGACAGCCAAGCGGTCCCACAAAGTCCTGAAAACTGTCTCCTGCTTTCAAGCTGCGCATCATCTCGGTAGCTGCGCCCACCACCTGAAAGACGATGGTGACGGTTCCCTTTTCCCCGTCATAGTCACAGATGGTCAGTGGGATACGCTCCCCCTCTGCATCCATTCTGACGATGACAAACTGTCCCGGCTGGCATGACTTCGCCACGCGGGGCGCTTCCACGTCCATGAGATAGATATTCGCCGCAAGTTCTTCTGCTTTTATAATCCTGTACATCTCAACACTCCTTTTCCTTTTATCCGAACTATTCCATAATAGCGAAAGTCAGCGGATTTTGCAAGTTTTAATATTCGGCGCCATATTTTACAATACATTTGCCATAAATTCCCCATTGTCGTCGTAACCGAGCTGCGCCGCCGTGCCGTTGTAGACCTGCACGAGAAAAACCTTGTCCGTGCGGCTGAGCAACCCGGTACCGTCGTCGTAATACTCGTTGATGGTATAATAGTCCTCCTCCCCCACACGGAGCACGGAGCTGAACTGATAGCTTAAGACGCCGCTCTGTCTGGGATTTTTCCCCGTCGGGTCATCCAGATATCCAGTTGCCACCAGTCGATTGACCAGATTGGTCACCGCCGTATCCGTAGGGATGGCGCCCCGCAGTCTGAGCGTAAAAGTGCGCGTCGTCACTTCGCTGGCAATGCCCTCGCTGCTGATGTTTACAAACTTAAACAGCGTCTTTCCGAGAGGCATGGGAATCGGACCCGTATAAGGCACACTGTCCGCGGTAGGCTCCGACTCGTCCGTCGTATAGAATGTATTGCAGCCTTCCGCCGGCTCCACGGCGATCATCATCGCCTCCGTATATTCGCCGCTGTAAAGCTCCACAACCGGCGCGTTTGGCACGGCAAGATTGATCACATAAGTCTTCGTGACGATATCACTCTCAATACCGTAATCGTTTACAAAAAAGGCGCTGACCGTGTATTCTCCCGTTTCCAGAAAGAGGGGCGACGTATAAATCTGGCTGTTCTTATCTGGTTTCGTCCCATCCATGGTGTAGTAGATCGTCCCCGCCGTGTTGGAACTCAGTTTCAGCGGGATTACTTCCGCATAGCTTCCCTCCACATAACTAAATTCCGGCTCCATGGCGAGATAGCTCTGGAACATGCTCACGATCCGTTCATTTTCACAGGCGCGCAGCAATTCGTTGATCAATCCATACTCTTTCTGGTTGGCATAGATCGTGACGATCTTCCCGTAAGCCTCTTCCACGTCCTCCTCTGGATAGCGGTAAGCGGCATCCTTGTCAATGATTTTCATAAGCGCCGACAGCGCATAATTATCCATCTGCTGCAGATAATAATAATCCGCTTCCAGAAACAGAATCCTTGCCTCTTCCGGGTAATCTGCATACGCCGCCTCCAGACAGGCGATCGCCTCGCTGTAAGCCCCCTTTTCCGCATATGCCGCCGCTTTATTGATCTGGTAATCCGCCGTATGGATATGGTAGGCATAAAGGGCATAGGAAACTAACGCTGCCAGAAAAAGAATGGCAAAAGCAAGGATCACCTGCGGTTTCCGGCTTCTCTTACCCGCCCTGACAATACTCTCTTCCTCCCCCTCCGCCTCTTCGTCGATATCCTCCTGCAGGGAGACAAGCGTGGAAAGCGTTTCTGTTATGCTGTTTTCTATTTCCGGTTCAAAATCCGGAACGATCTGTATCTCCTCTCCGCACTTGTCGCAGAGCAGATACCCGTCCGGCATTTCATGTCCGCAATGGGGGCACTTCATAGGCTGTTCCCTTCTTGTCTACATAGACACAGAATTTGCACAATTATACATAAGCATAGCGATCGTCATAGGCCCGACGCCGCCGGGTACCGGCGTGATCGCGCTGCACACAGGCGCCACATCCTCGTAGTCCACGTCGCCGCACAGTTTATTGTTTTCGTTACGGTGGATGCCCACGTCAATCACCACCGCGCCCTCCTTCACATACTCTCTCGTAATCATCTTCGGCTTGCCAACCGCCACCACCAGAATGTCGGCGCGCTTTGTCACTTCCTTCAAGTCCTTTGTCCGGGAATGGCATACCGTCACCGTGCCATTCTCCCGCAGCAGTAAAAGCGCCATGGGCTTACCGACAATGTTGCTTCTGCCGATCACCACGCACTCTTTGCCCGCGATCTCGATACCCGAGCGCTTCAAAAGCTGGATGATCCCGGCAGGCGTGCAGGACACGAATCCCGGCTGCCCGATACAGAGCGCACCCACGCTCTGGGGATGGAAACCGTCCACATCCTTTTTCGGGTCAATGGCGCGGATCACCGCGTCCTCGTCGATCTGCCCCGGCAGAGGAAGCTGCACCAGAATGCCGTTCACCTCTTCCTTGGCGTTCAATTCCCGGATCAGATCCAACAGTTCCTCCTGCGTCGTCTCCTCCGCAAGTTCATAGGAAAGGGATGCAATCCCCACATAAGCACATGCCTTTTTCTTATTTCCCACATAAACACTGGATGCGGGATCGTTGCCCACCTGTATCACCGCGAGGCATACCTTTTTCCCCTGTGCGGCAAGCGCCGCAACCTGCGCTTTCACCTCGTCCTTAATCTGCGCCGAGATCGCTTTTCCGTCTATAATCTGTGGCATTTTTTATCACCCTTTCTTTCCGCAATTTCAAATCCGTGCTAAAACAGTCCTACAATCTTTCCGTCGTCATCCACATCAATCCGATATGCCGCCGGGGTTTTCGGCAGTCCCGGCATGGTCATCACATCGCCCGTCAGCGCAACCACAAAACCCGCGCCCGCCGACACATAGACCTCCCGCACATGCATCTCAAAGCCGACCGGGCGTCCCAGAAGCTTCGGGTCATCCGAGAGCGAATACTGTGTCTTTGCGATGCAGACAGGCAGTTTGCCAAATCCGGCGCTCTCCAGTTTCTCCAACTGCTTTTTCGCCGCGGCCGTGTAGGTAACCCCGCCCGCGCCGTAAATCTCCGCCGCTACCGTATGAATCTTTTCCGTCAGCGGTATACCGTCCTCGTAGAGCGGCTCAAAGAAACTCCTCTTATGTTCCAACGTATCAAGCACTTTTCCTGCAAGCGCCTCTCCGCCTTCCCCGCCTTTCTCCCATACTTCCGCCAGCGAAAACTCACAGTCCCTGTCCTCGCAGAACTTCCGCACATAGTCGATTTCCTCCTGCGTATCCGAGGAGAAGGCATTCAGTGCAACCACTATGGGCACCCCGTATTTATGGATGTTTGAAATATGTTTCTCCAGATTCACGATACCAGCCTGCAGCGCCTTCATATCCTTTCTGGAAAGATCCTCTTTCGCCACGCCGCCATTGTATTTAAGCGCCCTCACAGTCGCCACAAGCACCACCGCATCCGGCTTCAAGTCCGCCATCCGGCACTTGATATCAAAGAATTTTTCCGCGCCCAGATCGGCGCCGAAACCCGCCTCCGTAATCACGTAATCCGCTATCCTGAGCGCCGTCTTTGTCGCCATCACGGAATTGCAGCCATGGGCAATATTTGCGAAAGGACCGCCGTGTACAAGCGCCGGCGTGTGCTCCAGTGTCTGGATCAGATTCGGCTTCATGGCGTCCTTCAAAAGCGCCGCCATGGCGCCCACCGCCTGCAGATCCTTCGCCGTCACAGGCTCCCCCGAATAATCATATGCCACGATAATACGTGACAGACGCTCTTTCAGATCTTTGAAATCCGAGGCAAGGCAGAGGATCGCCATGATCTCGGAAGCCACGGTAATAATAAAGTGATCCTCCCGCACCGTGCCGTTTGCTTTACCGCCCATACCGATCACGATATTGCGCAGCGCCCTGTCGTTCATATCCAGACATCTCTTCCATACAATCTGTCTGGGATCGATCCGTAAGAGATTCCCCTGCTGGATATGATTGTCCAGAAGGGCCGCCAGCAGATTGTTCGCAGCGGTAATCGCATGGAAATCGCCTGTAAAGTGAAGATTTAAATCCTCCATCGGCACGACCTGAGAATACCCGCCGCCCGCCGCGCCGCCCTTGATGCCGAAGCACGGTCCGAGAGACGGCTCACGCAGGGCAATGATCGCCTTTTTCCCGAGTCTGGCGAAAGCCTGCCCAAGTCCCACGGTAATCGTGGTTTTGCCTTCCCCTGCGGGGGTCGGGTTGATCGCCGTCACCAGAATCAGCCGCCCTTCCGGGTTCTTTTTGATTCTCTCTATGTATTCTTCCGAAAGTTTCGCCTTATATTTTCCGTAAACCTCCAGAGCTTCCTGTTCGATGCCGATGCGCCCCGCCACCTCCGTGATCGGGGTAAGCTCTGCCGCCTGCGCGATTTCAATGTCAGTCTTCATAATTTCCTCCAAGAATCTGTTCAAACTCCGCCGCGCTCATCAGAATTTTGCGCGGTTTCGTACCCTCTTCCTCGCCCACAACCCCGGCGTCACAAAGCTGGTCCATGATACGCGCCGCGCGGTTAAAGCCAATCTTAAACATGCGCTGAAGCATACCGATGGAAGCCTTGTCTTTTTCAATAATAAACCTGCCCGCTTCCGCGAAATATTCGTCATACGCCGAATCCGCGTCGCCCGCGCCGCCGGATGTCCCGGATGCGCCCGATTCCACGGCAATGCTGTTGATCTGTTCCTCCACCGACTCGTCAGCCACGCCCTCCGGCACATAATCCTTCAAAAACTCCACCACATCGGAAACCTCGTCATCCGAGACAAAGGGTCCCTGAATACGTGCCGGCTTCGGGTATCCCTGCGGGTAAAACAGCATGTCTCCCTTGCCGAGAAGCTTCTCCGCCCCCACCATATCCAGAATGGTGCGGGAATCCACACCGCTGGACACCGCAAAGGCAACACGGCTTGGCATATTCGCCTTGATCAGTCCCGTGATCACATCCACGGAAGGACGCTGTGTCGCTATAATCAGATGGATACCGCAGGCTCTCGCAAGCTGCGCCAGACGGCAGATGGATTCCTCCACCTCCCCCGGCGACACCATCATCAGATCCGCCAGCTCGTCCACGATAATCAAAATCTGCGGCATCTTTTCCGGCGCTTCGGGATCCCCCGCCGAACGCATACTCTCTGCTTTTTTATTATACCCCTTTAAATCCCTTACGTTGAGATCCGCAAACTTCTTATAGCGCTCCGTCATCTCGGCAACGCCCCAGTGCAGCGCCGCAGCCGCTTTTTTCGGATCCGTCACCACGGGGATCAGCAGGTGCGGAATGCCGTTGTAGACGCTCAGTTCCACGACCTTCGGATCGATCATAATCATCTTCACGTCATCCGGATGCGCCTTAAACAAAATACCCATGATAATCGTATTGATACAGACGGATTTACCCGATCCTGTCGCACCCGCAATCAGAAGATGGGGCATTTTCGCAATATCCGCAAACACCGTTTTCCCACCGATATCCTTGCCCACCGCAAAAATCAGATTTGCCGGAAATTTATCAAACTCCGGCGATTCCACCAGATCCCGGAAAGGCACCGCCGTATTTTCCTTGTTCGGCACCTCAATGCCCACCGCTGCTTTTCCGGGAATGGGCGCTTCGATACGGATATCCGTGGCGGCAAGATTCAGCTTGATATCGTCCGCCAGTCCCACAATCTTGCTGACTTTAACGCCCTGCTCCGGCTGCAGTTCATAGCGGGTAACGGAGGGGCCCCTGCTGTACTGCGTGACGCTCACCTTCACGCCGAAATTTCCGAGAATCTGCTCCAGGCGTCCGGCAGTCTCCTTCAGTTCCCTGTCGGAATCTGCTCCCTTCTTTGCCTTTCGCGGCGCCAGAAGATCCGGCGTGGGGAAACGGTAGCGGTCTTTTCCGCTCTTCCCAGCCAAAGCTGTCGCTTTTTCCGGCTGTTTTGCCGGACGGCTCACCGCTGCCGGCCGTTCCCTGCCGCTTGAAACCGCCATCTGGTTGCCCGTCATGGGCTGATAGGAATCCATGGGCTTTTTCGGATGTTCCGGCTCCGTCTCTGCCTCTGGTTCCGGCTCTGTCTCCATCCCGCTGATCTGGATCTCGTCGAGATCGTCAGATTCCTGTTCTATGTAATGGTAGGAATGACGTTCCCGCTCTCTTGCCGCGGGCTGCTCTTCCATTTCTTCCTCGTCGTAATTTAGCGTAATCTCATGGATATCGTCCCGTACCTTCTCGACAGCCGCCTTTTCCGGCTCCCTGCCGAGCGCCGTGTCCAGCATGACGCCGGACACCTTTTTATCCATGCGCAGGAGCTTTTCATTCTCCAGCTCCTCCTCCCGCTGTCTGCGTTCACGTTCCTCCCGTTCCCTTCTCTCGGTCTGTTCCTCACGCCGCCGTGCCGCCCGTTCCCTGCGGTAAGCCGCATCTTCTCTGGACCGTTCGTACACCTTCCGCCCGCCTGCCGCCACGCCGCCGATAAAGGACTTTTCCGTGACGATCACCAGACAGATAATACCTAACACGAGAATCAGAAGCACCGTTCCCACCGTGCCGAGAAACTTGCAGGACAGATAGGCGAGCGATCCGGCGAGGATGCCGCCGCCCTTATGTCCTTCGCTGCACCGGGTGTAAATCTCAGCAAGCTGGTAGCTTTCCGCCTCCGCGGGATTCGTGCTGAAAAACTCAAATGCCATACCCAGAAGAAGGACGAAAACGATGCCTGCCGCCAGTTTTCTCGTGGCGATATGATTTCCCACATTTAACATGCCGAAAGCGATCATCAGAAAGATAATAACCGGCGCCACATAAGCAAGCAGCCCGAACATACCGAACATCACGCCGCTCACCACATCGCCGAACTTGCCGACGACACCAAAATTACACAAAAATAAAATAAGGGCGAGAGCCGCCAGCACAATCAGCAGAATTTCATTTCTGACCGCCGGGTCCATGGGCGTATCCTGCCTCGTATTCCGGGATTTCGCCCGGGTATTCGCCGCACTCCTGCTTCTGCCTGTATTCTGTTTCTTCGCGGATGACCCCCTCGTACCCTGAGCCGCCATGACTGCCTCCCACATGTATCCAAAATATATAACTATCCGGCAATTTCTAAACAGTTACCTAAAAATCCTATATTAGTATAGCATTTTCATTTTGGCTTGTCATCCCTTATTTTGTATCCGCACTTTTCTTTTCTACCATATCATGGAGCTCTCCGCCAAAAAACCGTAAGGCGGAAGCAATACTGCCCCTGCCTTACGGTCTTTCCTCTTTACCCTATGCTGTCTGTTTTCTGACGTTTTGAGTCAGCCCGCTACTGCCTGATACCTTTTCAGGTTGCAGACGCAGGAATTGTGATTCTAATTGTCAAATCCGCTCCGCTTGCGTAACCGCTCTGCGTCTTCCAGACATGCAGCGTGATTTCCGCCGTTCCTTCTTCCGCTTCTGTGGCGGGCGTGATGGTGAGTTCTCCATTGTCCGAAACTTCGATGCTGAAGGTATTCTCTTTCAACCCCTTCGCAGTTTCCGCTTTATTAAGGATCATCTCTGTTACCGTCTGATCCCCGTCCTGTGTACCTGCGGGAATCTTGACTGCACCCTGCCTCTCAAGTGCGTCCTTTATGACGCTGCACGCTTCTTCCGCATTTTGTGAGAGCATCGGAATCACGACATCGATCTCCACAAGCGCTGTTTTCTCCTCTCCATCCTCATCCTTTGTCAGCTTCAATACACCTCTGACGGAGCCCTCCGCGTTCACTGTTGCATTCTTTATTCTGATGTCGGAAATCAAACTGCCCGCGGCATTTCGTTTCGTATTAAATGCAACCAGCACGCCGCTGCCTTCCGGAACAGTATCCGTGCGGATGGATGTAAGGATCCTCTCTGCACTCGTGTTTCCTTTTAACACCTTTTTGCTCTTCTGGGCGTCTTCCTCCGCCGTCAGCGTATTTTTAATAATCCATTTTTCAACCGCAGTCTCTGCCTCTGTCAGCTCCAGCAGTTTCGAGGGAGGCGCAATTTCTTGATTATTAAGGCTGATTTTTCCTCTGTAAGGATCTTCCTCTTCCGATAGCTCCTCTCCACCTTTCTTCGTCAGCTTCAGCGTAAAGGAAAGGCTTCCCGCTGTCAGATCATTATCCTTTTTGCTTACAGGCGTAAATTCTACGTCCCCGACAAAAGCTATCTCGTAAAGTCGCAGGTCAATCGCTCCTCTTGCCGCCGCGAGGACTGCCTTTTCCACACCCCTCTGGGTGTTCGACGCGGCAAGCGTCCCAATCTTTGCAGGATCAGACGGTTCTATTCCCAGCGCCTCTTTGACGGCTTGCACCGCATCCTGCGGAGCCGGCTTTTCGCCGACAGGAACAAACTTCTCCACGATCTCTTTCGTCTGTTTCCCTTCTTCCGCCGCGGTCACATTCTCAATGATGACCGCGACAGGAGCCTTTGTTTCCTCGTTCTCCAACTGACCGACCGTAATTCTGAAACGGTAATTGCTGATGTACGCCTCGTCCAGCCCCTGCTCTCCCAAGTAAGCATATAAGCTGTTTCTCACCTCTTTTTTGTTCACATCCCAGACTTTTTTGTCTGTATTGTAATTATTTAAGAAATTCTCCACGTGTCCGGCAACGTCGGTTACATCCACATCTGTGAGCGGTCTGAGTCTGACATTGAAATTTACTCTCTTTCTCCTGCTGTACGCATCCTCCCGCCCGTTTGTAAACGTCACTTCAAGATTGACGCCGCCCGATGCGGTTTCCGTCGGCGCCTTGTAGTCCTCACCGTCTCCCACTTCCATCTTCATTGCATCAAAGTCTATGCCACAGTCGTAGTTTATACCTGACACGTCTCCATAGGCATCACTGTAACCGCCGTATCTAAGCACATGCGTAAACCTGTCTTTCACCGCCTGTTCGATCTCTTCACGCAGATCATCCGTATCGACATTGCAGATATCCGGGTAATCACGTATTTCCACAAGTCTTGCTGCCGCAGCGCCGAATGCGTCCGCGTTCTCACACACATATGCCATCACCTGCTCAAAATCTGTGTAAGCGTCGCCATCTTCCGCTGACTCCTGCGTCACATAGTACGGATACGTCGGCATAGTCATGTTAAAGGAAAACTCATCCTTCCCGCTTCCCAGATAAGTCACGGCGATCTTCACCGGGAAAGTCGTCGGCTTCTTCCACTGTCTGGGTGCCTTTCCCTGCAGGGTGTAATACCACTTCTTATCCTTCGGACCGGGTTCTTTCACAAGTGCATCCTTGCTGACAGAGATCCTCAGATAACCATGGTTGCTGCCCAGTCGGACATTTTCCACCGCAATGCCATTCTTATAGAACTGACCGCTGTCATCCACTTTTACAATCTTTACCTGATCCGCAGTCCCTGCATAGATGCCTTTGTAAGGAACCTCCACATAATAGACGCCTTCTTTGGCATCATAGAAGCCCTGTTTCTGATAATTCAGGCTCTTGTACTTTTTATCAAACGCTATCCTGCCCGCAGTCGTGTTAAAATCGGACAGTGGCACGGAAACCTTGACCTGAATACCGTATTTCTTCACAAACGCGGTTCTCTTTTCGCTCTCTGTCTGCTCCGCCTGCTTTGCGTAATGGCTGCCACCCGGAATGACGCGCAACGTCACTTTAGCCGTTTTTATCTTTTCATCCGCAATCTTCTGCTGGTTCTGGATCACAAAATTCGCAGAGCCGCCGATCAAAGTCGTCTCTTCCCAGTCACTCTGATCACTCTCTCTTCCTACAACCAGCCAGTTCCCGACATCAGCGTCCTCCACAGCCGCATAGCTGACAGCGACCTCCTGTTTACCCCGCAGCACAGTCACGTCCGCCACACTGTATGCTCGGGTATCTGCCTTGGTAGATTTCGCGGTATAGGACGCGGTCTTTCCATCCACAAGCTTGACAGTGATCTTTGCTGCGCCCTTTAACCGGCTGTTCTTCGGCGTGTTCGGATAATGCCCCTCATACTCCACGTAACCAACCAGATCATCCTCTGGAATGTCTGTGATCCACTCGCCGCCTGCGGTCTCCTTAAAGCACGCGTCAGTCAGCTTAAGCTTATCACCCTCCAACTCAAAATATGTCATAAAGGCATTCATCTGCCCCATACTGCTCTTCTTCGCGGCATTTTTTAGCCCGGTAAAGTCAACAGTCATCTCCTTGCTCGCCTTTTTGCCCGTCAGCGCTACTTCCGTGCAGTCCAGCGCAGAAAACTTGTAAGTCGTTGTGGGCTTAAAGGAAAGCTTCGGCTCCTTTTTCACCTTGATCGTGACGACTGCCGGCGCCGCCTTTGGCATAAACACACGGTCCTCATCCACCGTCCCGACCGTGATCTTCAGCTTGTAGTTCCCTGCCTTCAATTGTCTGCCATCAAAATCAAGCTCCAGACTGGAGTTTGTGTGTGTCAGTGGCTCCAGCCCGCGTTGCTGCAGGTTCCGCAGGCTTTCGGCAAACTGATCAAGGGACATTTTGTTTGCGTTGTTCTGACCTGCACGGTCAAGCTCAATCTTCGCGTAAAGCTCCTCGCCCTCCGCCACAGTCCTGCCCGTGTAGAGATTCAGCGGGTAATTTTTACCGTTGTCCTTAAGGGCGATACCCACTTTGCGGATGCCGTTCTCCGCGCCGATCACGTTCTTGTTCGCATAGGTGTAGGAAACCTTCGGCGCCTTCACGTTCTTGACCGCCTCCAACGCCTCGTTGGTAAACAGGAACTTTTTCGTAACCTTCGGCTTTGTCTCATTATTTGTGAGCTTCACCACCGCCTGTCTCGTATTCACCAGAACAAAAGCTTCCCCCGTCTTCTTATTCCACTCAATCAGCCTGCCGCCGCTCACGGACAAACTGTAATTCGTATATGCCGGTATCTCACTCCAATCTTTTTCAGCATCCTTATGCTTTACGTTCAGTTTAAAGACTGCCCCGGTGGAATCCTTGAAGGGAATGACCGTACTGTAAGCGGGGCCGGCGGAATTGCTCTCCTCCGCGCTCCACATGATCTTTTTCTCTCCGTTTCTCACCTGTTTTTCGATATCCAGACTCAGCTCTCCCGTCTCGTCGTAGCAGACCGTGACGATAACGCTCTTCTCGGTGTTCTTTCCACCGTTGCTACCGTCTCCCGTCCGCGCGTAGAGCTTCACATTCTTCGCCGGACTGATCACCGTGATCTCTCCGGTATAGGTATTTACCCTGACAGCTCTGGTGTTGTTGGAGTAGTAGGTAAGCTGCTGGTTTACACGATATTGTCCGATCTCTTCCTCCGCATAACTATCCTGTTCCTTCATACCCGAAAGGAATCCCATCAGATACGTACCATTTAAATCGCCAGCCTTGACGGCACCCGTCTTATCACCCCTGACCTCGCTGTATCTGGCAGCCTTGGGTTCTTTCTTCATAATCCGCACTTCGTCGAGAACAACCGGCTGATCCGTGACTTTGATCTCTTTGCTGAGACCAAAACGCACACTGTCTTCATAGTCATTCGCCAGTGCGAGCGCCTTGAAGTTCACACCTGTCCCGCAGTTCTTATCTACCGTCACACCGCCGCTCTGGCTGATCTTAATCAGACTGTCCGGCTGCTCCGCCACACGGTTTCCGTCCAGAACAATCATGCCGTTTTTAAAGCTCTTTTCCTTCGCCAGACCGCGCAGCGCACGCATCACATCTTCCGTGATGTCTTTCTCATCCGTGTTCGCGCCTACGACAAACCATTTCACCTTCGGCGTCTTCGGTGCAGGCGTATCCGCATTCGCAGCCTGCAGCGCCTGATTGTAAGACGCGACAGCTTTTACTGTAGCCGCTTTCTTTGGCGTCTTGCAGATCCGGTCAGTGGAAAGGTTGACCGTGATATCTTCGATACCGCGCGCCACTGTGATCGTGACCTCGCCTCTCGCGGCGTACATATCCTCATGTCCCGTCACCGCATAGACTTCAATCGTGTGTTTCCCTAATGCCACGCCCTCATCCGCCGTTGCAACGATCTGATTGCCTTCCAGTGAAACCTTCAGTTTCTGTGCGTCTTTCAACCCTGGCGTGATATCTTTCTGCGTACCTTTTTCAAGTTCATTCCACGAAGTCTCCTTGCCGAATTTCGGCTCCGCCACAACCGCCGTCTCGTTTGTGTAGATCGTGGATTTGACTGCTTTCAGCGTCAGTTTCGTCTCGTAAGCGGGCTTTCTGGTCGCCGCAAAACCGACCTTGGAAAACGCCGTGCCCGCCGCGAGCACCTTTTCCTCCTTGATCAGACCCGCATTATTTCCGATCGTCTCAAGATTTCCTTCGATCGCATCATCTTCGGTCAGATTAGCGTGTACAAGCCTTACCCTGACGTCAAACTTACAGTCAGCGCCACTTCCCTGCTCCAGTTCGCTCACTTTGACCGTCACTTCCTGACTGTCTCCGTTTTTCTCCACATAGACAGGATCAATATTTTTTTTGATGATACCCGCATGGCGGTTCTCGTACTGCGGGCTGACGATCACCTCATAAAATACCTTTGTACGATTCGGTTTTTTAATATTCTTAGCACCCACCGTAAAGGTCAGAGCCACATCAGACGCGGATTTAAGCTTCACTGTGGGAACCACATTTTCTTTGAACAGATGACCCGCTGTCACCTTCACCGCCAGATATTTCGACGTAAGTCCCGACTGCTTAGTGAGGTACTGTCTGTCCTCCTCGTCAACCTTCCCATTCACCGCCGTCGTACCGGGCTTCTGTGTATAGAACATCAGCCAATAGCTATCGCCCGTAACGCGTCCTGTCGTGACCTCCAGTTTTCCGCCTTTGATGACAGGCTGTTTTGTGATGACACTATCTTCTTTTTCCTTGTCAAAATCAAATGTATAGTCCTTCGGCAGCTTATTCTCCGCATTCGGATCTTTCTCCTTGACTGCCACAAAGATGCTGTCCGCCAACGCACCCGCGTTCGTGGTAACAGCGTAATATGCCGTGGTATCCGCCGCCTGCACGATATCGCCGCCGGCTCCGATCTGCACCTTATCGTCCCGCAAGGGCCGGTAGATATTCAGATGACAGGTCACCGCCACAACCTCTTCCTTCTTATCTTTTCTAAAGAGCACAAGCCTGTATTTACCCTTATCCATCTGGTCGGAAAAACTGATCTGCGGTCTCGTCACAGCTTCCTTCCCGCCGGCAGTACAGCGCCAGAGCGCATCCTCGTCATCCCCCTGCGGAATCTCCTCCTGATCCTGCCAGAGCTCCGCCCTCGTGAAAGCAACCGGCGTATTTTTCCCGATGGTGGCGCTGAACACATATTTTTTATCCCAGCCCACATCGTACTCATCGATTACATTGGGCGTGATCACATCCCCGCCGACCTCTTCCAGCTTCTCACCCCAGACGATCTCCCCTGTGCCGACCGTCACCGTGGTGCTTTCCGACAGATCTACTATAAATCTGTGAGCCTCGGGATTCTCTACCTGTTCCGCGATCTCCTCCTCGTCCGCACCCGCTTTTCTAGTCGTGATATCCGTGATACCAAAACCCTGCTTCGTGTTGACCTCGATGGTCAAAGGGCTTCCCTCTAAGATACCACTGAATAACATATCGTTTCCGGAGACAGTCCCCACTATCTCTTTATTTCCATCTTTTACCGTCACATCTGTTTCGTCTTTATCATAGCGCAGACGAAGTGATTTTCTGACTTCCTTCTCTCCGATCTCAAGCCGCGCATCTCTGTCCAGCCGCGCCGCCGCGACCGCATACCGCCATGTCTTCGTGCCGTCACCGTTTCTGTCCGGATTTCCTTCCGCTGCAAATTCGGAGCCGTTGTATGTCACCACCGGGCTGTAGGAGCCTATCGCGTCCAGCGTAAAGCGGAGCTTCTCCACGCCTTCTCTCAGCGTATAGACGCTGTCCTTCCCTTTGACGACCATGCTCTCGCCCTTCTTGTTCTCCTGACTGTCCACCCGGAGACCGCTCACATGGGGCGCACGCTCTTCATCCAGATCAAACGTAACCGTGGCATCGTCCGTCAACGCCTCCGCTTTCGTCTTTACCGTCAGGGTGACAATCTTCTTCGAGACAAGATTAACCCGGTATGTTCTGGTTCTGGATTCCTCATCAGACCGCGTCTCATCCGTGATTTTCGCACCTTCCGCGCCGGACACACTCACAAGCGCTTTCCCGTCAGAACCCGTCAGAAGCTCATACTTATCGCTGGGGGTGATCTTCACGAGTACCGCACTGTTCAGAGTCGCCAGATTTCTTCTGGTTTCTAATTTAGGATCTATTCCGCCTTCGTCTGCATCGATCCCCGCAGGTTCCAGACTGATATCAACAGATTCCTGATCCCCCACCAGATTCAATTTTAACTGGTACATCTGCGCGGGATCTTTCTTCGTCTTGACACTAATGATATTTTCGCCCCTCCTCACCGCAAAGGAGTAGACTGCATTCTGTCCCGTGCCGTTCACCGTCAGTCCGCCGATTTCATTCCCATCGCCATCCTCCACGGTGACTTTATCTACCATATAGTAGGTCTGGGGCGTGATCTTAAAGGAGAATACCGAATCCTCCTCCCGCTCCACGCCAATGGAATCGATCTCCAGCGTATATTTCCCGTCCTTTTCACCAGATATTTTATCTACATGGTTATTTGACAGTTCCTCGGCATTCACTGTCCTGACAACTGCCTTCCCGTCTTTTTTGCGCACTTCCACAAGAATCGTCAGGTCGCCGATACCCTTCACCTCAGACGCATCGATCCTCCATGTATAGGTATCCTTTCCGTTTATGGTATCTTTGCGAAGTAATTCTGCATCCTTATCAGTAGGCCGAGAAGCCGCAGGGCTGTCTTCCACCTTTTTGCGGTAAGTCACATCCAGACGATGTCCTTCATTAACGCCCTCCACCGTAAAGGTCAGATCGCTGTCCGCAGGAATGCTGAACTCTTTCCCATTTTCAACAGCCGAAGTCCCACTCTTAAGGACGACGCCCGTGATGTCGGTCGATGACAGTCCAGAATCCACTTTCGGTTTCACGAAGCTGTTTATTCTGTAGCTTGCGCGCTCAGCCATGATCGCAATTTCGGTGTCGCCCGTGAAACCGCTGATTCGATACGTATATTTTTTACAGCCGATATTCCCGGCATCCGGGACACCTGTTCCAGACAACGTCTGGGACTGCTCTGCATCTCCTGTCTTCTTTGTTACGACAGGTTTGTAGCTTTCCTTCATGGAAAACTCCATGATCAACGTCTCTCCGAACGTAAAGTCAAACGAATCTGCATTCTCGTCTGGCGCGGGCGCGTCGGGCGTGATTGTTTCGTCTCCCTCTGCAACGTCCGCTGCTTTCTTATATGTCATGCCGCCCATGAATACATCTGCAACAACAGCGCCCTCCTCAGAAACGCTTCTGCCCACGATAACCTTATAATCCATCGGCGTGGTCGTAAGGGTTACTGTCTTTCCCCCTGTGAGAGCAATGTCCCCATAATAAGCATAGACCTTTTCCGACGTCTTATCCGTATACTTCTTTCCCGTTAAGGGTGTCGGCACGGCGGGATCACCTGCCTCCTGTGATGCCGCCGCCACGTAGTGGTCCTCGGGCAATACCAGCAGATAAACCTTCTCGTCTGCACCCACATTTGTAATCGCAATGTTATCTTTGTCTTCCGCCGTCTTCCATGTCAGACCGCCCGGAAGTTTCCCGATTACCTCTGGATCTGCAGACGCATCTGCATCGCCTGCATCCACAGTTCCTACCGCATACTTCACCTCTTTGACATGATTTCCGCTGAATCCGCCCCGAACACGGAGCGACTCTATCTTTTTCGCCTCCACGGTGATCTCCGTATCGGCTGTGATATTGGTAATCACATACTTACATGCGTCGCCGGGGAAGTAGGTCTGTTCTGTCGTTTTACGGGTATCATCCGCCCCGCCTGCAGGCGCTTCGCCAGTCTTTCTGGTGACGGTCACCTTATATCCTTCCTTCGGCGTGAAGGACAAGGTGAGGGTGTCCTCGCAGGTGATCGGCTTTGCTGGATCGGCGGGTGTCACAATGCCATCTGCACCAGCATAATCCTTCAGGTTCTCTGGCTGACCATCTGCGCCCTCACGCGTGAATTTACTGTCGCTGAGGAATACAGCCCCTTTGTCCGCACCATTCAGGTTCTCCATGTATTTTACAGTCTGCGCCGCCGCTTCGGCTTTCACTGTAATCGCAACGTCGGCATCCATCGTAATGCTGTATACACCATTGGCGTCCGGGGTCTCAGGTGTCACTCCCGCATCCTTCGTAACCGAACATGTATAGCCCGGCTTTACGGACGTGCGGACATACACGACAGAATCCTTTGCCAGCCTCGGAATTTCTTTCGCGCTTCCCACGCTGACCCAGCTATTCTTGTCATCCGCATTCATCGTATATGCAATATCGCGGATTGCCGCCAGCGTTCCACCCCTTTTTATGGTGAGTGTATGGGTAGCAGTCGATGAATCCTGCTTCATAAACAACCATATCGGTGCCGATGAGAGGATGCTTGTCAGGTCATAATAGTTCTTGCCCGGCGCTGTTGGAACATCTGTCTGTGACGCCTCATCCGCATCCCACGTCGCGCCATAGCTGACTATACACTTTCGCCCTGTCTCCGGCGTGACGAGCAGGTATACATTCATACCCGAAGCCGGAACCCGGATCGTCTCCCCCGCCACCGCATTGTACCATGTCAGCGCGGAACTGTCGCCAGTCTCCTGCGTCGCGTACTGCACTTTTTTGACACCCGTGCCCGTAAATGTTTCAGGCATGTGGATCGTGGCAAGGGAAACAGAAGTCACATTAACTGCGACATCCGCCGTAATATCTTTCAGCTCGCACTCGTAATTTCCACTATAGGTATCGTATGTAGTCTCCAGAGGCTCAGCGCTTCCGCCGTCCGATGTCTTGGTCACAGCGACGCCAAAGCCATCCTCCATCGCAAATTCCAGAGTGACCATGTTCTCTCTGGTGGCTTTTATTTCTTCGGTAGCTCCCAGCGTCTTTCTTGCGTCGTTGTCTATGGTGTAATATACATTCTTGACATCGGCATCTTTCGTGACCGTGATTGTATTTGATTTTAGCTGAGTCACGATCCGCAGGGACAGACCATCCTTCATGGTCAGAACATAAGACCCGTCGGCTTCTGCCGTCACCGGCTCTTTGTCCTCTGCCAATGTGCCGTAGGTTGTATATATTTTTGTTTCGGCGGCATCATAGCCGTCCGCCACATTCACCTGAAGATATATCTTTTCTCCACGCTTGACAAAAGGATATGTCGAAGCGGTATACTCTTTCCAGTCCGGCACAGAAGTTCCCGAACCTGCCGGGTCTTCCTTTAATTCCGTCGCATACTTCACCGACTCGATTCCCTTGATGCCGGAGAAATCCGGGATGGTAAGGCTGCACTGGGGTTTGGGAACGGCGGAGATGGTGTAGGTCTCGTCGCTCTCCGGTTCCGGCATCACGATCTTATAATAAAAGGCTCCGTCCTTTACTATAGATGTAATATGTTTTGTTTCGGGAGTTACCTTGATTTCGTAATCGTCTTTTGGCTTCGCTTTGAAAAAAACTGCACCAGTTTTTTCACCTTGTTCCACATAGCAAGTCTGTGCAGTTATGCCTCCATTTGTTCCAACATCCCACTCCTCACTAAAGGCATCATCACTCACCTCGTCTAAAGCTGTATCTCCGTCAGCCGCTTCAAGCGGAACACTCCAGATACTCTCAATCTTTTCTTTGATACTATTTGTGTCTGCCTCGACCGTAAGCCAATACAGCTTGATCGCCGAGATATTGACTGTATCGTTTTTTCTGAGTGACTTTCCCTCTATGTGATAAATCTCCTCATTCCCATCTTCGGATGGAACATATGTCGTATTTTGGTTATCCTCACAGCATACATAGACGCGATAGCGATTCACCCCCTTCGTTTTGACCGACAAAGTCAACTGTTGATCGGATGAAATCTCTATACTGACACTGGTTCCGCTGAAAGCCTGCTGTTTTCCAGTCTCATAGTCTTCCGTACCTTCTTTTTTGTTATCAATGGAATAATAAACGCTCTCAAAGCCGTCCGTCGAGTTTTTCTGAATCCTAACCTGTTTCTTCGCAGTCTCCGCAGAAACCGTCAGTGTCAGATCCTTCGACATGAAAAACTGATAGCAGTCGTATTTCTCAAGATAATCGCCTGCCACCGTCTCGTCGCCGCCCTGATACTGCTGTTTGATCTTTACATCGAATCCTTCTTTAGAAGTGACTTTCAGATAGACAGTCTTATTTTCCGGGATTTCTGCCGGAGAACCTGCCCATTCCACGAACCCTGTATCCGCAGGCACAGAATCGCCATACGCATACATAATCTTTTCAATCTGATCTGCATTCTCACCCGTATTGACTGTAAGAGTGTATTTCGTCGTCTGATCTTCCGCCGGAGGCGTATCTGGTTCCTCAGGATTTGTCTCTGTACCCTCATCCGCTCCGTCCGCCGCCGCGTTGATCTCCTCCTCGATCTCCTCTTCTACAGGGTCATCTGTTGTACCCCCCCCCCTCAGAATTTTCGGGTGTTTCTGAATCCTGCTCCTTTTCAGGCGCCTTCTCTTCCGAAGGAGTTTCCTCTTTTAGTTCTTCGTCTTCTTCTGTAACCTCTTCTTCCGATTCTTCGTTTTCTTCTGTAATCTCCTGCTCTTCCGATTCCTTCTGCTTTTCCTGCTCCTCCGCAGGCGCTTCCTCTTCCGTCATCTGTCCGTCCTCTGAAACCACAGCTTCCGCATCGGATTCAGCCGCAAAAACCTGCATACCTGTCTGAGGCACGCAGGTCAGCACCAGCGCCGTCGCTAACAGAACAGAAAGCATCCGTTTAAATTTTCCGTACACTGTTTTCATCACTCTCTTTCCACTCTCCTTCATCATAAATTGAAATCTTTTCCTTCTTACATCACGCAAATTCTATGCAAAATGTTGTTATATTTTAAAATTTACTCCAAAACACTGTATTTGTCAAATATTTATGAAGAAAGAGTAGAACATGAGCGACCTTATTTTATCATATCATGGAGCTTTCCAATGGCATCGCTGATACCACCCACCTCGCAGATGATGCCCTCCTCCACAGCCTCTCTTCCTACAAGCACTGTCCCGACGTCCTTCGTCAGCATCCCTGTCTCCATCATCAGTTCTTCCAGACGGGGTTTGGGAATCTTACAGTGCTCGCAGACAAACCCGGTAATGCGGTTCTGTATCTGCTTGAAATAATCAAACGTCTGCTGTACGCCGATCACCATGCCGCTTAAGCGCACAGGATGGATCACCATGGTTCCCGTCGGCACAATATAGGAATAGTCCGTGCTCACCGCAATCGGTACACCGATCGAATGACTCCCGCCAAGCACAAGGGAAACCGTCGGCTTGCTCAGGGACGCAATCATCTCCGCGATGGCAAGCCCCGCCTCCACATCGCCGCCCATGGTATTCAAAAGAATCAGCACGCCGTCCACCTCGCCGCTGTCCTCGATCGCCGCAAGCTGTGGCAGGATATGCTCGTATTTGGTCGTCTTCGCATTGCTGCTTAAGTTGTCGTGTCCCTCGATCTCCCCGATAATCGTGAGCAGATGGATTTTATGGTGCAGCGCGTTCTCATCAAGCGTCACCTGTCCCACCTTTTCTATCCGCTCGTCCCTCTGCTTTTCGTTCTCCCGCTTTTTCTCTTTCTCGTTTTCGTCCTTGTTCTGGGTATTCTTATTTTTCGTATCCTTGTTGTTTCCCATGCCCGTGCTCCTTTCCGTATCTGTCAGATTCTCACATTGTCCCATATGCCGCATAAACAGCATAAACAGACTCGAAATACTGCGTATCAAAAAAGAGAGCCTGTCTGTCTGGCTCTCTCTTAGTATGACTCATTTATAAAATCTTAAACTCCATAATGTTCTTTACATGCGATATAATTTCCTAATTAAAAATCAAACTCGTCCCCCTCCGCAACTTCCACCTGATAGTGCATGTCCGCTTCCGTCACATCATAGTCGTAATCCATCTCACGCTTCACATGCTTTTTCGGAAGTGGCAGCGGGTTTTCGATAAACCGCGGCTTTTCCTCCGAAACCGCCGCCGGACTCCCGGGGATCGCCCCCGCCGCCACAGGCGCTGCCGCAGGGATAGGCGCTGCCGCCGCGTTGATCTCCTCTATCTTTTCCCGCAGGACTTCCGCCTGCCCGCCAAACACGGTATTCTTCAAGCCAAGCGCCGCCATCACGCACCAGAAAAACAACACCACGCCACCGAATCCCACGACGCTGAAATCCATGACAAAAACGGGTGCAAGAAGAACACATGGCAAAAGCCACAGCGTGAAATCCTGCTCGCGGTCCCCTTGGATAAACACAAGTCCTAAAAAAGAAGCCGGGAGAAAAATCAGTGCAAAAAAGAGGTGATCCATGCCGATTACACTAAATATCCTTGCGCCCATCCTGAAATTTAAATACGGCAGGGTCCATGACATAAGCCCTTGATAAAAACTGACGCCGCTGAAAGAGGCATCTATGCCGATGGCACACAAAAACCCTGCAAGACTGCCTGCCAGTACCAGAAACAGGCTTCCGATCATACGTTTCCGCCCGGTGTCAGCACCCAGTTTCCCGGTAAAAAGTCCCGCCAGAAACAAAAAGAGAACCGCCATGCCACATTCCAGATAGCACAGGACGCCTAAAACAATGCCGAGAAACACAGCTCCCGGCAGACTGCCGAAACCGCCGCTGCCGCTAAGCGCCGCCCGCACAAAACCAAGTACGAGACAAAGCCCTGCAAGCATAACCGCTAACAGCATACATTCCGGATCAATCACATACATTTTACGGATCACCGCATCGGAAAATGCCAACAGCAGAAGCACTGTACATGCCGCAAACCTGCCTGCCGCTATTCTGACTGCGAGGTAAGCAAATAGAAGGATCAGCATCTGCAAAAAAATCTGGAACAGCATTGCCGCAGTCATACTGTTTCCCAGAAAAGAAAAAACAACACGGAGACAGCGCACAAACAGGTCGCTCAACCCGTGCGAGAGAGCCGGACTGTCCGCCCCCGCCCTCACAACAGCCATTTCATAGTATTCTCCCGGTTCAAAGGAAGGCACCGCCTCATAGAGTCCCTCCCTTATTCTCAGGATAAGACCGAATACAAAAGATATGGAAATCACAAACGATTCCGCCATGCCAGATGTATGCGCGGAAAGATAGCGCTTTTTTCTGATTGCCTGTGCAGACAGGCGAATGCCCGAATAGAGACACAGGATCAGCGGAAATGGCAGAAATGTGCCAAGCTTCGCAAGAGACGTTCCAACATAGAACACATAGATATGTTTTCCCACATAAGCGAGCAGCGCCACACAGAGCCCCGCGTAAGCTGCCCAGAGCACATAATCAAACCATGTTTTCCGATAAGTCATAATGTTATCCTTCTCTTATAAAGCGGAGAGTGCCTGCGCAAGATCCGCAATAATATCATCGATATGCTCGATCCCCACAGAAAGCCGGATCAGATCGGGCGCTACCCCCGCCTCTTTCAGTTGTTCGTCATTCATCTGCCTGTGCGTATGACTCGCCGGGTGCAGAACACTCGTTCTTGCATCCGCCACATGGGTCACGATCGCCGCCAGTTCCAGATGATCCATCATTTTTGCGGCTGCCTCCCTGCCACCCTTCAGACCAAAGGAAATCACGCCGCATGTGCCGTCTGGCATATATTTTTTCGCCAGATCGTAATATTTATTGCCGGAAAGCCCCGGATAATTCACCCACGCCACCTTTTCGTGGTCCTGCAAAAATTCTGCGCACTTCTGCGCGTTATAACAGTGTCTCTCCATGCGCAGAGGCAGCGTCTCCAGACCCACATTCAGCAAAAACGCATTCTGGGGCGACTGGATGGAACCGAGATCCCGCATCAGCTGGCTCGTCGCCTTCGTGATATAAGCCGCCTTCCCGAATTTTTCCGTATAGACAATGCCGTGATAGGACTCGTCTGGCGTACACAGCCCGGGGAATTTTTCCGGGTGCGCCGCCCAGTCAAAATTGCCCGAATCCACAATACAGCCGCCCACAGCCATGGCATGTCCGTCCATATATTTCGTGGTGGAGTGCGTCACGATATCCGCGCCCCATTTAAAGGGATTGCAGTTGATTGGCGTGGCAAAGGTATTGTCCACAATCAGCGGCACCTGATGGGCATGTGCCAGCGCCGCAAACTTTTCTATGTCGAGAACCACCAGCGCCGGATTCGCGATCGTCTCCGCAAACACACATTTGGTGTTTTCCTGAAAAGCTTTTTCCAGTTCCTCCGCCGGCGCGTCAGGATCCACCACCGTACACTCGATTCCCATCTTCTTCATGGTGCAGGTGAGCAGATTGAAACTGCCGCCGTAAACCGTGGAACTCATCACCACATGGTCGCCCGCCTCACAGATATTGAATACGGCATAATGGTTCGCCGCCTGCCCGGAAGAGGTAAGCATAGCCGCCACGCCGCCCTCAAGCTCGCATATTTTCTGCGCCACACAGTCGTTCGTAGGATTCTGTAACCGGGTATAGAAATACCCACTCTCCTCCAGATCAAAAAGCCGCCCCATCTGCTCCGAACTCTCATATTTGAAAGTCGTACTCTGGTAGATCGGGAGCACCCTCGCCTCCCCGTTCTTCGGCTTCCACCCCGACTGTATGCAGATTGTCTCTTTTTTGTACATCGTATCCTTCCTCCAAATCATCACAGAGAATGCCTCTTTTGGCATTCTCTCACGCGAGACATAGTGCTTCCTGATGTCCCGTCCATGCGGAGAATGCTGTTTTCCAAGCATTCTCCCACGTGAGACTTAGAACTTCTCCGCGAAACAGCCTTTGCTGTGAGCGGCTAGAAGTTCTTCTCACGTTATTCATCCCAGTTGTGATATACCGCCTGCACGTCATCGTCATCCTCCAGAAGATCCAGCGTCTTCTGCAGGTTCTTTACCGCGCCCTCGTCTGTCAGTTCCACCCACGTCTGCGGGATCATCGTCACCTCCGATGAGATGGGCGTTACCCCCGCCTCCTTCAGCGCCGCGTCCACCTCGCTCCACTGATCCGGGTCGGTATAAACTTCGTAGCTGTCCTCCTCCTCGGAGAAATCCTCCGCACCGGCGTCAAGCGCGGTCATCATCAGATCGTCCGCGTCCATCTCACACTCTTCCTTATCAATGATGATAAGCCCCTTCTTGTCGAACATAAAGGAAACGCAGCCCTGTGTGCCGATGCTGCCGTTGCCCTTGGTAAACGCGCTTCTCACATTGGCGGCTGTACGGTTGGTATTGTCCGTCAGCGCGTCCACGATGATTGCCACACCGTTTGGACCATAGCCCTCGTAAGTGACATACTTATAATCCACGTTTCCGCCTTCACCGGCTGCCTTTTTGATACCTCTGTCGATGGTATCGTTGGGCATGTTATTTGCCTTCGCCTTGGCAATCACCTGCGCCAGCTTGAAATTATTCGCCGGATCGGGACCACCCTCCTTCACCGCCACCGCGATCTCCCTGCCGATGATGGTAAAAATCTTACCTTTCGCCGCATCATTTTTTTCCTTCTTGTGTTTGATATTCGCAAATTTTGAATGTCCTGACATCTCTCTCCATCCTTTCTTTATGCTTCTGTTTCTTCTTTATTCTTTTTCGCAGACACTGTCTGGATCATATGATCCTTTACTTCCATAATACGGAACGTATAGCCTCCGTACACAAACTCAAAATCTTCTCCCTCCTCCGGGATGTGTTCCAGTCTCGAGATCACAAAGCCGTTCACCGTATCAAACGGTTCATCCTCAAAGGAAACCTGCAGTCTTTCCTCCAGTTCCTCCAAAGGCATCATACCCTGAATCACGTAGTGGTCCGTCCCGCTCTCTTTGATATAGGTGGCATCCTCATCATACTCGTCCTGAATATTGCCTACAATCTCTTCCAGAATGTCTTCCAGAGCAACCAGTCCTGCCGTCTGCCCATACTCGTCGATGACAATGACCATCTGGATCTTTTCTTTCTGCATCACCTGAAAGAGATCGTTGATCTTACGTTTCTCCGTAATAAAGCGCGGCTCGCGCAAAAGCCCCTTGATCTTTCCGATGGGACGGTTTCGCATCTTTTCATTCATCTGCATCCGCATCACGTCCTTCAGATGCAGAATGCCGATGATATGGTCTATGGTCTCGTCGTAGACAGGAAAACGGCTGTTGTGCGCCTCCACGATAAAAGCCGCCGCCTCCTGCAGCGTCATGGTACAGTCTATGGCGATCAGATTGTTGCGGTTGATCATAATATCCTTGGCTTCCTTATCTCCGTACTCAAAGATATTCGTGATCATCTCCGCCTCGCTGGCATGGAGAATACCCTGCTCATGCCCGACACTCACCATGGAGAGGATTTCTTCCTCCGTCACATCCTCGCGATCGTCCGCATCCCGCACGCCAAACAGATGCAGCACCATCTTTGACGTGACAAAGATCAGACTGCTGAAAGGCGATACAATCCGCACATAGTAATAAAATGGGTTAACCAGCGCATGAAGCCATTTATCCGGGTGCTTCGCCGCCGCTTTCTTCGGCACCATAACACCGATCGTCATGATTATGTACAACAGAAAAATCGTCACAATAACAGGAACCGCAAGCGCAAGCGCATGCATCTGCCATCCGGCAAGCGCCCCGAACCGGACGCGCACCTGATCCGATACCAGAAAAGAAAAATAGTTATTCAGCCGGTACAGAATAAATGCGCCCAACAGCAGATTGATGGTCACCACGCCGAGCTGCGTCGCCGTAGCGTAAGCCGCATGCTGCTCCATCATGTAGGCAAGTCTTTCCTGCTTCTTTTTCTGCTTTACCGTCTGCTCTTCGGGTTCTTCCCCGCCTGCGCCGCCTTCTTCTTTGTCCGTTCCCCTGCGGTTCTGCATCGCCGCACTGAAGCCGTAAAATATCATCTCCAGAAAAAGCATAAGTACAAACCACAGGATGCTGTTACTGCCCGAGCCACCGTCTTCCATATAAATTGTTCCTTTCTTCCGTTTCTTACTTTACTGTTTTAACCTCAGTTTATTATCATATCAATTATTATCCCGTGTGTCAAATTGTCTTATCCTATGTACCGAGCTCCAGACTGATCATCAGACCCTCGTTTACCGCCCGCATGATGTCCGAATCCAGATGACAGACCCTGTCCTTGAGACGCTGCTTATCTATGGTGCGCAGCTGCTCTAAAAGAATCACGGAATCCTTCACCATATCATACTTCCCCGCGCTCAATTCTATGTGGGTGGGCAGCTTTGCCTTATTCATCTTTGATGTGATTGCCGCGCAGATCACCGTCGGACTGTGCCTGTTTCCCACATCGTTCTGTATAATGAGCACCGGGCGCACACCGCCCTGCTCAGATCCCACTACCGGGCGCAGATCCGCATAATAAATATCTCCTCTTCTCATTATCTTACACTTCCTTTGACTTTTGGCTACTCTCACTGTTTTCCTGTTACCAGCAATAGTATTGCCGTCTTTTTCGGTCGTATACAGAATAATGATGCGTTTTCACTCGCGCGTCTTACAGACTTTCCCCGTAATTATCTTTTGTACAGACAATTTCTCCATCCTTTAAATAGACCCGCGGAATCCGTTTCCCGAGGCAGCATACCAGCTCGTAGTTAAATCTGCCCGACAGCTCCCCCAGTTCCTCCACGGTGATTTTCTCCCCGCCGTCCGCACCGATCAGCGTCACCTCGTCATCCTCCTGCGCGTCCGGAATTTCCGTCACATCCACCATAAACTGGTCCATGCAGACCCTGCCAAGAATGGGTGCGCGTTTTCCCCGGATCAGCACGCTTCCCTTACCAGAAAGCCCTCTTGGATAACCGTCCCCATATCCCACAGGCACGGTGGCAATCCGCATCCGCTCCTTCGCCACAAAAGTACCCCCGTAGCTGACAGGCGTCCCCGCCTCGATTTCCTTCACATAAACCAGCCTGCTCTTCAGGGAAAGCACAGGGTGCAGGGAAAGCATCTCCTTTGTCACTTCCCCGGAAGGAGACAGCCCGTACAGCGTAATGCCCGCGCGCACGAGAGAAAGATTCGCCTGCGGCAGGGTGAGAATGCCCGCACTGTTGGAACAGTGTTTCAACGGAATCCGTTTTCCCATACGTCGTTCCGCCTCCTCCGCAAACGCTGTAAACTTTGCAAGCTGCGAAAGCGCCGCCGAGTGATCCGTCTCATCCGCCCTTGCAAAATGGGTAAAAATCCCCTCCACTTCCATATTTTCAAAACCAGAAATCCATTCCATAAAGGCGAGCCCCTCTTCATCCGGTCTGATGCCGATCCGCGACATGCCCGTATCCACCTTCACATGCACAACGGCTTTTCTGCCAAGCCTTCCGGCGCAGGCGTCAAGCGTCTCCACCGCATCCTTTCTGAAAACAGTGGAACGAATCTCCTGTAAAATCAGCTCGTCATAACTGTATGGAAAGGTATATCCCAAAATCAGTACCGGCTTGGTAAGCCCTGCCCGCCGCAGGATAAAAGCCTCCTCAGCCGTGGCGGTGGCATAGCCGAACACATAGGGCAGTTTCTCCAGCTCCCTGCCGATGGGCACAGCGCCGTGGCCGTAGCCGTCCGTCTTGATCACGCCGATCATCTTTGTCTGCGGTGAGATTGCCCCGTGCATCCGCTCCATATTGTAAAGAACCGCCGAAAGATCTACCGACGCATACACCCTCTGGTATTTCTCTAACATATTTTCTCCCCCTGCAGGCGGATTCGCAAACCCGCTCCTGCGATTATTATATTCACATCCGGCAAAAACGCCAAAGCCCTGAGACTTCGGCGTCTATGTATTCTTACTTTCCGGCTCCGCGTTTCTTTCCGGCTGCCCGGCTTGTTCTGCTTTCTCCGGCTCTCCTGTCTGTTTCTCCTGCCCCTCAGTCTGCTTTTCCGGGCTGACCGCCTGCGCGGCTGTCTCCTTCCTGCGGTACTTTTCTTCCGGGTCGTACTGCATATCAAAAAGCTCGATCACCTCCGCACCGAAAATATCGTGCATATACGCATAGAGCTTGTTGATGACCGCCTCTTTTTCCTGCTTGCGCACCACCTTTTTTTTCAGTTCACGCCTAATGCCGTCGATCCACTCCTCAATCTCCGAAAGCTCTTTGGTATTCTGCTGAAGCTTACGGTAACACACATCCATTGTAATCAGCATGAGCTGGTTGTTCAGCTGGTTGATCTGTCTGGGCAGCTCTACCAGTTCCTCCTCATAAGCGTCCATCTTCTCGTTGCACTCTTCTATCAGGCGCTTGTGGTCCGCCATCTCCTTATCCTGTTTCTTGGTCGGACGCTCCCCCATCGCGTCGGCGAGAATCACGACCTCGTCCATCAGCTTCTTTTTCAGCTTTTTCAGCTCTCTGGTTTCTGTATTCAGCTTTGCCTGACGCTTCAGCATGTCGTTTAGATTTTTTTCCATCCCCTTTAACTCCGGGGTAAACTCCGACTGTGTAAAGAGTCTGTGCCATTTATTATCCAACGTCAAAATAGGGATTCTTTTCCCAACCAACGCTGCTTTGAATATCTCATCCGATCTCGCCATCCCCACCACACCTTTCTGACTGTAATATTATGTGTAACAGTTCGGTTTTCGTTATGTCACTTCCCCCACCGAAGCAAGATTATAAGACAGCTTCATCAGACTATCCGAAAGATGCACGTTTTCCACCTGAATATGTCCGGGAAGCCGCAGATCCACATGCGCAAAATTCCAGATGCCTTTGATCCCGCAGGCGGCAAGCTGCTTTGCCACCTCCACCGCCGAAGTCTTGGGAATCGTCAGCACCGCGATATCAATCTGGTTCTCCCGGATAAAACCAGCCATCTCCTCCATCGGACGCACCGTGATGCCGTGGAGCTCTTTGCCGCACACCCCCGGATCGTGGTCGAATATGCCGCGGAGCAGAAACCCCCGCCGCTCGAAATTCGTATAGTTGACAAGCGCCTGTCCCAGATTGCCGGCGCCCACAATAATCAGCCGGTGTTCCCTGTCTAAGCCCAGTATTTTTCCGATCTCATCATAGAGATAACCGACATTATAGCCGTATCCCTGTTGCCCGAAACCGCCGAAGGTGTTCAGATCCTGTCTGATCTGCGAAGCCGTCACCTGCATGATATCGGAAAGCTCCTGCGAGGAAACCCGCTCGGTCCCTTCATCCCTGAGTTCTCCCAGATAACGCAGATATCTCGGCAGACGGCTGACAACAGCCTGTGAAATTTCTTTTTCTTCCACAACCGTACCCTCCAAATTCTTCTTTCATCTTACGCTTATGTTAATTTTTTGTCAATTAGGAACTGCGCTGTGCCTGCAACGAATCAATGCAAAATTCATTAGAAGATTGACACGCACCTCACCGGTCTGTAAACTGGACAGTGTATGTAAATAAGAAAGGTCAAGGTAAACGTAAGATGATTTTATCCGTCAGCAACATCCACAAATCTTTTAACGAAGTTCCCGTGCTGAGAAACGTATCGTTCCATATAGAAGACAATGAAAAGGCGGCTATCGTAGGCATAAACGGCGCGGGGAAAACCACGCTGCTGCGCATCATTATGGGCGAACTGCCCGCCGACGAAGGCATGGTAACCTTTGCAAAGGACAAGACCATCGGCTACCTCTCCCAGCACGAAGCCGTATCCGGGGAAAACACAATCTATCAAGAACTCCTCCTGGTCAAACAGGACATCCTCGATATGGAACAGGAGATGCATACGATCGAGCTGCAGATGAAGACCGCGTCGGAGGCGCTTCTTCCCAAGCTGATGGACCGCTATGCCACACTGACCCACGCTTACGAGACCGCCAACGGTTACGCCTATAAGAGCGAACTTGTGGGTGTATTAAAAGGACTCGGCTTTGCGGAAGAAGAATTTAACAAATCCGTCTCCACCCTGTCCGGCGGGCAGAAAACGCGGGTCGCGCTCGGAAAACTCCTTCTCCTTAAGCCGAATCTGATTATACTGGACGAGCCCACCAACCATCTGGACCTGCAGTCAATCGCATGGCTGGAAACCTATCTTCTGAACTATAAGGGCGCGGTAATTATCGTTTCCCATGACCGCTATTTTCTTGACCGTATCGCCGGAAAGGTCATCGAACTGGACAACACCAACGCAACCGTATTTTCCGGCAATTACTCCGCATACGCCGCCGGAAAGGAAATGCTTCGCGCCGCCGCCTATAACGCGTACATGAAACAGCAGCAGGAAATCAAGCATCAGGAGGCGGTGATTGAAAAGCTGAAATCCTTTAACAGGGAAAAATCCATCAAACGCGCGGAGAGCCGTGAAAAGATGCTGCAAAAGATAGAAGTGCTGGAGAAACCCGTGGAAGTCCGGGCGGACATGCACTTGACGCTGGAGCCGAAATTCCCAAGCGGCAACGACGTGCTGCAGGTGGAAGCGCTGTCCAAGGCTTTCGGACCGCTCTCCCTCTTCGATAATCTGTCCTTTGAACTGAAAAAAGGGGAGCATGTGGCAATCATCGGTGACAACGGCACGGGGAAAACGACCATCCTGAAGATCATCAACGAGCTTCTGCCTCCTGACCGCGGAACCATCCGTCTGGGCACAAACGTGGCAGTCGGCTACTACGATCAGGAACATCATGTGCTCCACCCGGAAAAGACACTGTTTCAGGAAATTTCGGACGACTACCCGATGTTAAATAACACGGAAATCCGAAACACGCTCGCCGCCTTCCTCTTTACCGGGGAGGACGTCTTTAAGACCATAAAAACATTGAGCGGCGGGGAGCGCGGCAGGCTTTCCCTCGCAAAACTGATGCTCTCCGAGGCTAACTTCCTGATTCTGGACGAGCCCACCAACCATCTGGACATTATGTCCAAGGAGATTCTGGAGGACGCCCTGTGCGCTTACACGGGAACCGTGCTCTACGTCTCCCACGACCGCTATTTCATCAACAGGACCGCCCACCGGATTCTTGACCTGAACCGCCGGACGCTGACAAATTATCTCGGCAATTACGATTATTATCTGGAAAAGAAGGAAGAACAGCTCGCCAAAATTGACGCCTCTCTCACAGGGTTCCAGCCGGGAAAAAACGCTGTCGCTGAACCCGGAACAAATGATGCGCCCTCCGTGGCGAAACAGGACTGGAAGGCAAAGAAAGAACAGCAGGCGGCACAGCGCAAACGGGAGAACGATCTGAAAAAATGCGAGGAACGGATCGAGGCGCTGGAAACGCGCAATGAGGAAATTGATGCGCTTATGGCTTCACCGGAAGTCTGTACGGATGTGGCGAGGCTGCAGGAACTGAACCGGGAGAAAGAGGGGAATGAGATGGAACTTGCAGGGCTGTATGAAAAGTGGGAAGAATTGTCGTTAGAAGAATAGAACATAGAAATGCAAAAACAGAGACGGGATGCTCTCATGACTCTATCCTGCGCCCCGTCTCTATATTAGTCAATTTTTATTTCCTACTTCCCGCTGTCTGGCGATGGTTCTTAACATGCCTCTAAGGTCTTTCTGATTTCCTTAATAAAGTCCTCACTGTTTAAAACCGTCACATCCTTCATAGACGTAATCAGCGCCAGATCTTTTGTCATTTTCCCTTCTTCGATGGTCTGAATCGTCGCCTTTTCCAGTTGATCTGCAAAAGACATAAGCTCCTTGTTTCCATCCAGTTCGCCGCGCTTTCTGAGGGCGCCTGTCCATGCAAAGATGGTTGCCACGGAGTTGGTGGAGGTCTCCTCTCCCGCCAGATGTTTATAATAGTGTCTCTGCACTGTGCCGTGCGCCGCCTCATACTCGTAAACGCCGTCGGGGGATACGAGGACGGAGGTCATCATGGCAAGGGAACCGAAGGCGGAGGACACCATATCGCTCATCACGTCGCCGTCATAATTTTTACATGCCCAGATAAAACCGCCCTTTGCCTTCATCACGCGCGCCACCGCATCGTCAATCAGCGTGTAGAAATATTCAATACCCGCGCTCTCAAACTTCTCCTTATACTCTGCGTCGTAAATCTCCTGAAAGATATCCTTGAAATTATGATCATACTTTTTGGAAATCGTATCTTTCGTGGCAAACCAGAGATCCTGCTTCGTATCCAGCGCATAGTTAAAACATGCCCTCGCAAAGCTGGCGATGGACTTGTCCGTGTTGTGAATGCCCTGCAGGATGCCGGGACCTGCAAACTCGTGGATGGTCTCCCTGATTTGTGTGCCGTCCGCAGCGGTAAACACAAGCTCCGCCTTACCCGCACCGGGCACTTTGATCTCCGTATTTTTGTAGACGTCCCCGTAAGCGTGTCTCGCCAGCGTGATGGGTTTCTCCCAGTTCTTCACACAGGGCTCGATCCCCTTCACGATAATCGGCGCGCGGAACACCGTGCCGTCGAGCGCGGCGCGGATCGTGCCGTTGGGGCTTTTCCACATTTCTTTCAGATGGTACTCCGTCATTCTTGCCGCGTTGGGAGTGATCGTGGCGCACTTGACCGCCACCCCGTATTTTTTCGTCGCCTCGGCGGAGTCGATCGTCACCTGATCGTCCGTCTCATTGCGGTGCTCCAGCCCCAGATCGTAGTATTCCGTCTTCAGGTCGATGTAAGGCAGCAACAGCTCATCCTTGATCATCTTCCAGAGGATTCTTGTCATCTCGTCCCCATCCATCTCCACCAGAGGGGTTGTCATCTTAATTTTTTCCATGTGATTTTGTCACCTTTCCCGCCGCAAGTTTTGCGCCGATTTTTCCCAATTATTTATTGTCACTATGATCTTCCGCGGTCTCGTCCGTATTTTCCCCGTAAATTTCCTTCAGACCGTTTTTCACCATATTGTCGTAGGCGTTGATCATATGCTGATTCGCAAGCTTCTCCGCAAGTGCCGCATCCCCCGCCTTGATCGCCTCCATGATCTGCCTGTGCTCATCGTTGGAAGCACGTCCCCTCGTATTGGTGGCAAGCGTCTTTTGTCTGACGCGCAGCACATAGCGGTGGAAATCCCGCAAAGTATGTTCCAGTAGCTTGGAGTCGCACGCCTCATAGAGAATGTCGTGAAAACGGTTATCCAGTTCCGCGATCTGGTCTAAATGCCCCTTCTCCTCGTGGAAATCAGCGAGATAGATGTTCTCCTCCATCTCCTCCATCTGTTCCTTCGATATTTTCTCCGTGGCGAGGCGGGCACACAGCCCCTCCAAAAGAGAGCGGATCATATAGATGTCCTTCACATCCTTCGCCGTGATTCCCGTCACATAGGCGCCCTTATTGGGGACAATTCGGATCAGTCCTTCCAGTTCAAGCTGTCTGAACGCCTCTCTGACCGGGGTGCGGCTCACGCCGAGCTCCTCTCCGATCGCCACTTCCTTTAATTCCTCATGTTCTTTGTACTTGCCGCTCAAGATATCCTCCCGCAGCTTCTGGAACACACGCCCACGCAGAGAATACTTGTCGTTCGCATCATACTTCTTATCATAGTTCGTCATTTCCATTCCTCACTTCTGCACCGCTCTGTTTTCTGTTTCTTTGACGGTGCATAACCGAGACCGTACTGCATGTACACGACTCCCGTTTTCCTTTTACCTCGTATAATTGTATACAATATACCTTGCTCTGTCAATAATATCTGCATAAATTTTCTATATCCAGCATCCCCCAGCCCTGTCTGTTCCACGCTACCCCCAGATCTTTTGCCGTATAGATCATCTGCCGCTTCACCTGACTGCTGTTGCTGTACGGGTATTTCTGCAGATAGAGCGCCGCCGCGCCCGAAACAATAGGCGTAGACATGGAAGTGCCGCTTTTTCTTGTGTAGGCATCGCGGTATATCCCCCTCCTGTCCCGGTGCCACGTCAGATTGCAGGAAACCACATCCGTGCCCGGCGCCACCAGATCCGGCTTTCTGTAAGGAAGATCCTCCCGCCCCCTGCCAGAATAATTTTCGCACAAATCCTTTCTCGCGCCGAAATATCCCCCCTCGTGACAGCCGACGGTAATGACCCTGCGGCTTTCCCCCAGCGGCGACAGCGTGCCCTCCCCCGGTCCCTTGTTTCCCGCGGCACAGACCACCACCACTCCCTGTTCGCAGACCCTCTCCAAAAGTCCCGAAAGCTCCTCCACCCTTTCCTTATCCCCATCCTCACCGATGCCGACGGAAATATTGAGTACCCGGATCCGATAGCGCAGCCGGTTCTCCAGAATCCATAGGAGTCCATGATACATACTCTCTATGCTGCCCTCTCCCTTCTCGTCGAGGACCTTCCCCACACAGAGCCTGCAAGTGGGCGCAATTCCGCTGAAACGACCGTTTGAAAGCCGGCCGCTCCCGCCGATACAGCCCGCCACATGGGTCCCGTGCCCGCTGTCGTCATAACGCTCCTGTCTTCCATTCACAAAATCATGAAAGGCAACCACCCGATCCTCAAAATCAGGGTGATTGCCAATCCCCGTATCCAAAACCGCCACACAGATCTCCTCCGTGGCTATACTATACTGTATGTTTTCCGTACATCCAAGCTGCTTTTTCACCCTGTCCATGGCATAAAACAAAACTCCCGGCTTTACATATATATTATGCCGGGAGTCGTTTTATGCGCATCATCCCAAAAACTGAATCCTCCACACCTTTTAAATAGAATTTTCAAATCTATTTAACTTTTTACAAATGATATTCCCCGTAAAGGCGCTTGCGGTACTCCAAATCCGTAAACGTCTTTATCAAATCGTCCTTTCGACTATCTTGCAATAAAAACTGCGCCAATCGGGCAAAACGCTCTTCACCTTCCTTTTGTCCCTCAGCTCGTCCTTTCGCAAGTCCCTCTGCCTGTGCGATTTTACGCGCCGCCGGGATATCCACATCTTTAAAATGTTCAAATAATACAGCCATTTTACGCTCCTTCACCTACTCTGTAAAATCCATAATTTCATCTTCGGTCAAATCCTTTTCTTTCACTCCATTTCTTTTTCATAGTCTTCCCATATGTAAACCATATAACGGAGCATCTGCATACTTACATTATAATCCACTTTTGTTTTATGTTCAATAAGGGAAGCAAAAAACAAAGTATTATTTCCTCTATTTTTATACGCTTTACCGTATCCGAATTTCTTTCTTCCGTAAACATGGGGAGATACCGTTCTGTGACATCCTCAATATCTTCCGGTCGAACATTTTTAAGAACAGGCATATTCATATAATTTCGCAAAAATTGCGAACACAACTCCGCATTCCCAAAAATAAGCTTACTTCCGCTATCCTGATCCGCATTAAAATGCGCCCGCCTTCTGGATGTGTGTATCAGTTAATCACAGTTGGGAAATCTGACAGAATATGTCATACATGCGAAATTCATGTTCTTGATATTTCCTATTACAATTATCATATATGTTGTGCATATATATGTCAAGTAAAAAACCCCGGCATGAATATACATCATGCCAGGAGTAATAATATGCTGCATCTATTTCCTGTTTCCAATCCGCCGCAGTCTCCTCTTCCACCTCGCCCATGTCGTCTTCTGATAAAAGAATACTGCCATCGCTGTAAAGAACAATCCTGCGCCGAGGAAATACTTTGGATGAATGCTGTAGTCCCCGGTATCGGGTGATACATCCTTCTTCCCCAAAGAGGTAAATACCGCCTGCCCTTCCCTCACGTCCGCCACCGCCGGACCTGTGCCGTAATTGTAAATACCATATGCGGAGAAATGTGCCGCCTGAAATGTCACCGCATCCCTGCCGTCCAGAGATACAATCCGGCTGTCCACCTCTTCAAGCTGCCCGTCTTCATCCAGACAAACCACATGCATATTTTCCTGCAATACGCCGCTTGGCAGAGGCATGGTGATCTCCACACGCTGTTTCCCCAGTACCGTGATCGGCACGCCGGTCCTCGTATCTGTCATGGTAATGTCATAAGCATGCAGGGAGTGCGGCAATTTACTGCCATAAATCGACTTGTACACATCCCCGATCTTCGTCATCGCCTCTTCGCTGTCGGCAATATCTATCAAGTAGCTGCCATCACAGCCTTCCATAACCGCCGTCACAAGGCTGTCCTGTGGTATGGAATAGCTTCTATTTTTTACGGTAATGCCGATCTGCGGCTCCTCGCGCTCTGTATCCAGAAGCGTTTCCGTACCCGCCTCCAGCGTATACTTTGTCCCGTTGATTTCCAAGGTCTCCCCGGGACCCGGGCCGCCGCCTCTCCTCGCAAGGATCGTAAGCACACCGCCCGCTTCTTCCTTTTCCTTATCAGCCGGTGCCGCCGTCCCGTTGTCCTCTGCCCTACGTCTTCCGCCAGCCTCTTCGCTGTCATCACTTTCCGTCTGCGCTGCGGTTACATCCCCGCCTTTGGGCGCATTCTCCAGACCGCCGGCATCGGAATCCTCATCTGTATTCTGATCTGTGGCAGCATCCTTCGCTCTGCAGATAACACCCATAAAACCGCCGCCCGCTTTTGACAGACAGGTATTTGTCAGATCGGTCACACCTGCCGGAATCACGGCAACACGGGTACCAGTGAACGCCTGCCCTCTGTAAGTATCCCGGTAAAGCTTTGTAGACGTATTCTCATAGGATCGCGCCGGAAGCTGTTCCCCCGCAAAATAAATCACGCCATCCTTTATCTTTTCATTGTCAAAAGCGCGAAGCCCGATCTGCTCCACAGACGCGGGAATGGTAACCGTTCTGATCGGACAGCCGGCAAAAGCCCTGTCGCGGATCTGCTGCACGCCCTCTGCGCCGCCAAAGGACACCAGATTCACACAGTCCTCGAACGCGCCCTCCCCGATCACCGAAACGCTGTCAGGAATCCACACTTCCGTCACACTGTCCATCCCTTTAAACACCGCCGGACCGATCATCTTAACGGACTCAGGAATCGAAACCATTCCGCCTGCCCCTCTGTAAGCAAGCAGAATCCCATCTCCTACAATCAGAAACTCGCCCGCTTCTCCCACATTCGACTTCCAGCCGGAAAGCCACGGCGTCTTGTCAAAAGCCGAAACGCCAATCTCCTTCACGCTGCCGGGTATGACTACATCAGTCAATTCGTCACAGTGATAAAATGCCGCGTAGCCGATCTCCTCCACGCCGTCGGGAATCCTGACCGTATGTAACGCTGATCTCGCATAGGCAAACTCACCGATCCGGCGAATACCGCCCGGTATCTCGCAGGACGTCATATCTTCCCCATAGTAAGCCTGCGCCGCTATGATTTCCCCGTTTACAACTGTATATTTCGGAAAGGAACCGCCCTTGGCGTCCTCTGAACCTTCCAGTCCCGGAATGGTATCCAGATCCGGCTCTTCCACCACAGGCTCACCGCCCAGAATCTCCCCTGTGCCGCCCACATTCACAGTAGCCTTGGCGTTGTCCACCAACACATATACTTCCTGCCCGACTACACGGGATTTCGCCTTCACACGGGAATCATCCTCCTCTGCTTCCATGGCGTTCATATGGGTCACCTCATGGTAATAATCCACAGGTCCCACAATCGGCGCATCTTCCTCCGCGCTGTTTTCGCTGACCGTTCCTAAAACCGGCGCTTCCTCATACTCAGACACATCTATATCATCCAGCACAAGCGTCTGCGCAAAATTCTTCGCGTAAGAGCCCGCCTCCGCATGGATATTCAGCTTCGTACAGCCGTCAAAAGCAGTCGCGTGAATCAAACTGACCGAAATCGGAATCGTGATATCGCGGAGTCTGACGCAGTCTTCAAACGCCTTCATGTCAATCCGGTTCACGGAATACGGAATCGAAACCTCTTTCAGATTTTTGCAGTTGGAAAACGCGTAACCCGTAATCTCCGACACATTGCCGCTGATACCCACACTCTGCAGATTATAATCGCCCCAGAAGGTATAAGGTCTGATTTTATTTACGGAAGACGGCATACTGTATGAGTCTGCTTTTCTGCCCGCCAGCACCTGATAGAGTACATCCCATCCCTTTTTATTGTAGATCGCGCCGTCATCGCAGACAAAATACGGATTGTCGCTGGAAAAGTCTACGGATGTCAGACTGTAATCTCCTGCAAAAACACCGTTTCCAAGACTCCTGAGTCCCGTTCCGACAGAAACCCTTTTCAGGGAAGGACATTCCGAAAACGCCGCGTTCTCGATGATCTCCACACTGTCCGGCACCGTCACGCTCTCCAGATTATCACAATCGGAAAAAGCCCTCACTCCAATGACCTCCACTTCGTCACCCAGTGTAACGCTGCGCACATGGTCATTCCCCGCGAAAGCTTCCGAACCAATCTTTTTTACCTGATTGGAAAGAGACACGTTCTCAGCCGTGCCGTTATATTTCACTAATGTAGTTCCATCCATATTAAAATCAGATGCGGCGGAGGAATCCTCCGCCTCCACATCTGATACAGGAATCTGTGTCACGACAATCGCCGTCACTAAGAGCAACGTGCCGATCAGTTTTCTTAACTGTTTCCCCATAGGATTCCTCCTCGGGATCATCATCCCTTATGCCTTTGCCTTCACCTTTTTGTCCTTCTTCAGGAACAAAATGATCGACAGACAAGCCAGCCCGAGCGATAAGAACCACTTCGGATGAATCGGGTCACCGGTCTTGGGCGTCACGTCAAGCATACCCTCCACCAGATTTCCGGTGTCCACATAAACCGTATAAGGCGAGAAGTGCGTCGCACGGAAACGGATACAAGGTACGCCGTTTATCGTGGTAAAGTTCTCATTCAGGCTTTCTAACTGGTCGCCATTGATAACCGCACCCGCCATGTTATTGCCGCCGTATGCCACCAGTGAATCCGGAATCGGAATGGTGATGTCTACAGACAGTCCCGTGGTATCCGTAATCTTAGTGGTTCCGGTAGAATCATAGAGGCTGATATCCATCGCATAGTAAAGGATATGGTCCAGCGTACCGTACTTGTTTGTAAGCGCTGCCGCTACCGCGCGCGTCGCCTCATCCGTCTCGGAAATCTTCACGATAAAGTTATCCGAAGAACCGTTCGTGTTCGCCGTCGCCAGATCTCTGTTGGAAATACCCGGTTTCTCAATATCTACTCTCGTATTTCCGTTTCCGCCGGTCGTACCGCCGGTATTATTGGTGGTATTGCCCGTATTGCCAGTTCCGCCGCCTGTATTTACTGCCACTGTCGGCGTCGCCGGAGCCTCCACATAATTCGCCTTAACCGTCACGTTGTTTGACGGCATTGTAAATGTCGTTGTGGTCATAGTCGTGCTCGCCAGAGCCACACCATTCGACTCAGTCGTCCACTTCTCAAACCGCATACCTTCCGCAGGCATATAGCAGGAGATAATAACTACCGTGCCCGGCGAATAGCTGCCGGAACCACTACCGCCTTCCACAAATACCGTAAACTGTCCCGCAGCGCTTGTTGTGGAAGAAGAACTTGTGGAGCTGCTGGAGGTAGAACTGCTGCTACTGCTGCTGCTCTTGTTCGACGATGAATTCTTGCTGCTGTTAGACGATCCCCGGCTGGTAGAACCACCACTGGTAGAGCCACCGCTTGTGGAACCGCTGCTGGTCGAGCCACCGCTTGTATTTCCGTTACCGCCGTTCTGCCCGAAGAGCGCAAGCACCGTCATATTCCGATTAATAATCGTCTCGGGCGTCCATACTTCACCCGTATCTGTCCTGAACTCATTTAAGAATGAATACCCATCCTCGGTCGGGTTCGGCGAAGGTACCGGTGTCGGCAGACCACCGTTCAAAGGATCTGCAAAACTTGTTCCGGGTACGATCAGGTATCTGTCGTTGTCATCCGCGCCACGTCCGCTGAACGTCTGACCGGTACGTCCATGTACAAACTGCACGCTGCACTTGCCGTCAACCAGTGTGCCGTTGCTGGTATACTGCGCCACGAAAATGGTCATATCATTCTCGATCGGATCATCAAGGGTCTTACCCTCATCACTCAGCCACTTGTCGAAGTTATAACCGGGTCTGTGGTTATCCTCCGTAACCTTCTGCGCCTCCGCAGGCAGATCGGTCACCCTCGTTCCCTTATCCACCGTGATCGCATTTCCAAGCGGTGTGCCGTCATAATCATAGAACCATACCCTGCACGCATTGAGCGGCTGGAAGTCAATCTGATATCTGTCTGCATAACGTCTCGCCGCAGAATCTTCGTAAGAGTAAATCGTGAAATCGCTTCTCGGTGTGAACGCCGTATCCGCAATATCTACCTCTCTGCCATAAATCGTCACATTTGCATGGGTCGTGCCCGATGTCGCTGTGCGGGTAAAGGCGTTATCCGCAATCATATTCACGGAGCCCGGAAGTATCACCTGCCCGATTCTTTCACAATCTTTAAAAGCATCCTTCGGTATGGTCTTCAGTCTCTCCGCATCACTCAGATTTACGATGGAGATATACTTACATCCCTCAAAAGCGCCTTCCGCAATAGCCGGAAGAAGGATACTGCCATCTTTGTCTGTATCACAGGTCTCGCACAGGAACGGGAGCAGGCTGTCTGTCGCTGAGGATATCGTAGAAACCGATAACTCTTCACCGACACCGGGCTTTCCTCTCGACAGCAGACACTCAATGATCCGGTATCTGTCACCGCCGTCCGCATCCTTATGCTTCTCGTAGAGAATACCTCTCTCCGCCGGATAGTCCGCACTTCCAACCAGATTGATCAGATTTTCACAGTTTCTGAAAGGCAGCTTACCCACCTTCGTCGCCGCAGGCATCTCCACCCTTGTCAGCTGTTCACAGTCGTCAAAAGCATAATCGGGAATGGATTTGACATCTGTCAGAATAACGCTCTGTATCGTGTCATTACCCTTTACGGCATTTTCACGCTCATCGTCGTCATCGTAGTCCTTATAATAACCGCTGAACAATCCGGGTACCGCTCCGCCAAGCGTTGTGGTATACATGGTATCCGCCGGCGTACCCTGAATGTATTTATTGTAGTTGTCAGAGTTATTGTCCTTATAAGTAATCACATCTATGGAATCCACACCCTTAGGCACATAGATATCCTGCGTCGCGTGAATGAATCCCCACACCTTCTCCGGCACCTGCTTATATTCCGGCAACGCGCCATACTCTGTCGAACCCATGTTCAGATAATTATCATAATTATCCATAAAATTATAGGGATAAGTTTCAAAGTAAGGCTCCGGATTCTCGATTGCCTGCACTACAAGGGGCTTAAACAGGAAATCTGTCAGCTTTCCTTCCGCCGTATCGCCCTGCTGCGCATTCCTATATTCCAGCCATGCGCCGCTGCAGTAAACCGGATTGATCCATGGACCATATCTGAGATCCAGCGCTTCCGCATAATCATCCTGCACAATCGGCGTGCCATTAACCGTAACACTTGGAGCGCCTGTGCGGTATGCGTCAAAAATCACAGCATATTCATGCCGCAGCGTATTGATCTCTGCGCTGTCCGTATCATAGACCGTATAATAATAGTATTCTTCCATATCCCGGCAGAAATCCTGCAGCTCATCGTCCCTGTCAAGGTTTTCCAGATCCTGAAACTTCGGATAATCCAGAACCGTCACCTCACCGGTTGACTTATCGGGCATCACCGTCAGATGCGCGCCCTGTTCACTGTCCCAGAGACTCTTGTAGCAGACATTCACCGGCGGATAATTCGGGTGATCCGGGTCTCTGAGCACATTATCCTTATTTGTAGCCCACTCAAAGGGCGCATACCCCTCCACAATATCCCCGTGGAAGGTCAGATGGTCTCCTGTGGTGACAAAGGCATCCGTCCCGATCTTCAATGCCGCATGTCCTGCGGCAGGTTTGGTAAAGTAAACGTCATACAGCCTCGAGCACCCTGCGAAAGCGTTCGCCCCGATACTTGTCACGGAATCACCGATCCGCACCTTCTCCAGCTTTTTCAAGTCACGGAACACACCGTCGCCGATCTCCGCCACGGAATTGTTCTTTATGGTGATGCTGCGAATCACTTCACGCAGCTCCTTATCATCAAAACAGCCCGCCCCGATACTCTTTATCTTGATATCTCCAATCATCTCGGGGATCACCAGATCCACCTTACCCGGATTCCGCGTGATCAGCGCACAGGAAATCAAAGTGCCGTCCTCACTCGCAGAATAACGGTATCTCGTCCCGTCCTCGCTCGTGAGCGCCATCTCGTAGTGCTTTTTGCCATCCTTCATGTACACATAAGGAATGCCCTTACCGTCGGTACGAATCGCATCCCATGTGCTGGTTCTCGGGAGCGCCGGGCTGCCGGCGTATAACTCTGGTCCATACACACAGAAACTCGGCTCTGTCACATCCTTAAACAATTCCGGCGCAAAGGAAGCCGCTCCGCACTTATCAGAAAATTCCGCCTTTTTCAAGCCAAAACAATTGTAAAAGGTATTCGTCGGCAATCGTTTTGTATAGTTTTCGATAACAACAGTTTCCAGTCCGCGGCGGTTTGCGAGAACATAATCGTCCATATCCCCTAAACTTTCACTCGGGAAATGAAACTCTTTCATGGTATCGCCGCTCGGCGCTTCAATGGCGAACGCGCATTTACCAATCCTCTCAATGCGGATCCGTCCGAAATCCATCTTGGTCAATCTCTTATTTCCATAGAACGCATAGTCACCTACGCTGCACGGCAGACCGGTATCCGCAAACTGAACCTCACTTAAATCCGGGCAGTTTGCAAACGCACCATATTCAATTTTCGCAAGAACAGACGGCAGCGACAGCTTCGTATTGATTCCCGATCCATAAAAGGCTTCTATACCGATTTCACCCGTGGGAGCCGTATCTGTAAACTTGACTTCCTTCAGATCGATACAATTATAAAATGCCCTGTCTCCGATTCTCTCCGCATTACCAATACTGACGCTGCTGATACGCGCGCCTTCAAACGCACTCCGCTCAATCGTCCGCACGTTCTCATCAATCTTGATCTGCTTGACATTATGTACGCCCGCAAAAGCCCTATAGCAGATTGCTGTAAGCGTGACGGCTTCCCTCGCTACCAGATACCCGTTTCCGTCGTCCTTATAATCAAGGAGTCCCTCCGCGTTGCCGCCATGCGCTACATATACCTTTGTCTCTGGTTCTGCGTCAAGCCTTGCATCCGCCGCAAGCTCCAGTGTATAACCCGTCCCTTTTAAAACCCGGTTATGGTCACAGAAAAAGGTTATCCTTCCCGTCCCATCCAGATCAGAAGGCGCTCTCGACAACGGTGCGGGCTGAACGCCAAGAGGATCACCCTCTGCAACCATCTGTTTAGCCCTGTCTTTGTCCTCCTGCTTATCGCTCGCGGCAAGTCTGTCATGTTCCTTCCAGAAAGCGCTGACACTAGCCTTCATTCTCGTATAGTCCGCAGGAAAATACGTTTCAAAATATTTTTGATACTTGTCTGGCAGTGTTACCGCGCCTGACAGACTGTCATAATCACGAAATGTAAAAACCACGGGGACCGTCGGATAAAAATCTGAATAACGAAACCCGTCGGGTTCGGAAGTGTCCGCAGTTCTCCCCAGATTATCCATATTCAGCAACTGCAGTTGTCTGTCATCCCCCGGATCAAGCACATCTTTAGTAATAAGCTTCTCCGGCTCAGTGAAATACGAATCATAAGCTTTCTTGTAAACCGAAAAATAGGACTTATTCGGCTGCAGACCAAGGTCCACCAGATCTACCGGGAACTCATCATTATAGTTGAGCACCTGTCCATTTTTGTTACCCACAGGCTTGTAGATAAACTGCCACGTGAGATATAACTCCGACCCGCGGTACGTCGCGATCTCCGTAGCCACAATATCACCCTTCGCAACAGCCGGCGCAATAACATATGCCTCTAATTTCGCTTTGGTGTCTATATTCTGACCCGGAATCGCAGGTCCTGTATATGGCAAAACATAGTCATTCTCTGGAGGCGATCCTAATAATCCGGCTTCTTCCGCATTTACATACGTCACCGGCGACTCCACGGGATCCCCTGCCCTCGCACCCGGATTATCCGCTAAGTTTTCGGGCGCGGGAATAGCAGCCACCGCGATCGAAGTGACCATCAATACCGCCGCCAGACTCTTTCTGACTGTCTTTTTTAATCTTCTCTTAGGCTTTCTTACTGCTGTTTTTTTCGCCATGGTGTGTCTCCTCATTCCCTTACACATTCTAATTTATGTCAACCAGTCTTTTGTATGTCAACTGACTCTTTTCGCTACCACCACAAACCTGCCGTCTGTCTCGGAGCTGTCGCAGGTAGATAAGGTCAGAAGCTCATCGCCGTAACTCGCCGTCACACCGGTATCATACAGCGACAACGCTGCCATCTCCTGCATGTTGGAATTAAATTCCGTTTCCGAAGCCGCGTCAAAGAACTGATAATACTTAAAAACCACTTCATCCTCGTTATAAATTCTGGAACGGAACACATACATCACCTCATATGTGCCCTTCTCATAAATCGTATCAAACTGGATCAGTGAATGTTTCTTCCCATACTCCTCATTGCTGTAACTGTTCAGGTTCCCAAACATCTTCCCGGACTTCATATGATGTCCGTATATGATCAGATTGGTGTTTCTTCGCACCACGTCGCAATCCTTATCGAGAAACAGACTTCCATTCTTGTCATACTCCTGATTAAAATTGTGATCCAGATAATATTCATTGTTGGCAGTCTGCATCACCGGATAGTCTATAATAGTATCGTCAATTTTCAACCATCCGATTAGCTTTCTATTTTTACTGTAGAGCGTCTGATACTCTTCCAACACCTCCAGCTCGATCTCTTCCTCTTCCGTATAATGTATGGTCACGCCATGGAAAAGGCTTCCTGTCAGTGCACTGTTGCCCTTCAGCCGGGATAAATTCTCATAATCCATCTCGTTTCTCTCGACAAAAAACGAGTACACACCAAAATAGCCAAAGCACCCCACAGCCACAAAACTGCATAAAATTACCAGAAGTCTGCGGCGTCTGTCCCGCTTCTTTATCTGCGCGAGAATTTCTTTCTGCATATCGGCATCGTAATCCTCAAGAGAGACCTGCTTCGCCTTTTGCTGCTTCACATTCTTCTGTTTCGGCTTCTTTTCCTTCTTTTTCCGTGCAGAAATCCGGCTGTCCTTATGATAACCCTGCCTTTTGTACTTTTCAGCAAGCTCATAGATTTCATCATCGAAATCGTTCCCGACCACTGTCTCAAATCGGTACTTTCCTTCCTGCATATCAGAATATAAGGTAATGACCGCTCCCGGCTGCTCCATATCAACCCGGGAGCAGATCTGTTGAATCAATTTCTGATCGCGGAGAGCAGCCTTGTAATCCGCCTCCGTCCTCAGTCTTCTCCCTGCAACTTCATACCCCGCCATATAGGGATCGCTCCTTCATCTCCTACTATATCTGGTTCTCAGATACCCATATTGGCATTAACATAATATCATCGCATATACATCTATTTTACTCAATTATGAAAATTATGCAAGTATTTTACGACAATTACCCGAATATTTGACTCAGCAGGCTCTTCCCTTTAATCTTAAAGGTCACCGTTTTCGTGCCGCCGAAATTTTTGCCCGTGCCCCGGATAGTCAGCTTGGCGGTACCTTTATTAATATTGTTGGAATATCCCACAATCGTGAAATTTTCCGGGGATACAACCATGCCGTTCAAGGTCACCGTAATGTCAGACGCCTTCGGTTCGATTTTCTTTCCCGTATAGGTCTGCTGCGGCACAACCACCTTTGCCTTTGCGAGATCAGCCTGCACAAACCGGTAAGTGCCTGTCGCCGTCCCCTGATAATTGCTGCCTTTCGCACTGATCGTCACCCGGATCAGCGCCCCCGCCGGTATGATATCCGTAGCCAGTACGGGATCTCCGTCTTTTCTGCTGTTATCGGCAGGCTCTGCATTCGGATCGGTGCTTCCCACTGTAATATATTCCGCGTAGGAATAAATGACATTTTTGTCATAATCCGTGCCTGCCGCAAGAGCTTTCCCGTTCATATCTAACACTTGGACTTTGGTCTTATAAACATTGGCTTTCGGCTGATAGACCTTATCCGTCGCGGATACCGTTATCTGAGAGCCGGAAAGCCCCGGCACCTCCTTGGAGATATCCCGCACGTCAACCTTGTAGGTTTTCACCGCGCTGCCCATGAAATTGCCCTTGCCTTTCACAGTCACGGTAGCGACGCTCCCTGCCGCCTTGTTGTTCTTATAAGACAGGGTATAGTCCGTGCCTTCCGTCAGCTTCTTCCCATCAAACCTGACAACAGGTTTCGGCACGCTTCCTCCCTTCATATAGGGATATGCCTCCAGCGTCTGGATCTCCATCTTTTTATTCGGGTCAGCCATCAGATCATAAGCGCTTATCTTATATGTCTTTTTCAGTGTGCCGCCATAGGCGCCCTTTCCCACAAAGACTGCCGTTGCGGTTCCCGCCTTTACATTGTTCTGGTAGGTCACCGTATAGTCTGTGTCCTTCACCAGCGGGACGTTCTGCGTGACGCCATTTACTTTCACGGGTATCGTCAACGTACAGTCCGGCTTCACGGCGCTTCCCGTGTAAACAGCCGCACCCGTAAACTGCACTTTCGCCTTATTCATCGTCGCGGCAGCCTTGATCTGGAAAGTCACACGCTTCACACCGAAATACTTGCTTGCTCTACTCGCCCCGGTTCCCGTGATAAGAACAGATGCCGTTCCCACTTCCTTATTGTCCTCATAGGTCAGCGTATACTCCTTGCCTTCCGTGAGTTCTGTCTTTCCGTCTTTTACAACGGGTTTTGGCGTGATCGCCTCGCCTGTGTAGGTAACGGCGGCGATTTTGCCGACTGTCAGCTTGGGCACGGGCGTTCCCTGTGTGATCGTGAAGCTGATCTTCCTCTCGCCCGCATAGTTCCCGGTTCCTGTCAGCGTGATCGGGTAACTGTCCGCCGCCATCAACGGCGTCTGTGACTCCACCGCAACACTGTAATCTTTTTTCGCGGAGAGCTTTTTCCCATTCCACGTAATCACGGGAACAGGCTTCTGCTCTTTGTTGTTAAACGCAACCGTCAGATCATCCGTCTTGACATCCGCGTCCGTGATTCTCTTCGGAGATATCGTAAAGGTTTTATTGACCTTCCCCTCATAGTTTCCCTTGCCGGTAATCACAATCGTAGGCGCTTTGCCGGAATTTTTATCCGCCGCGTTTACATTGTTCTTATAGCTGATGGTGTAGTCCTTCTTCTCCTCCAGCCGTTTCTTATAATCGTAAACGCGCACCTCCGGCTTGATCGCCTTGCCGGTATAAACAAGCCCTTCATATCCTTCGTCCGGCTTCACATCCGTCACCCACAGGTCCTTGGGAATTTCCAGAGGCTTGCCGTCCTCATCCTTGGGAATGTCCTCATCCGGCACCGTCCAATTATCGGGATCATCCGGGTTATCGGGATCGTCTGGTTCGACAGGTTTTACATTCCTGTCCAGATAATAAGTCACCCGCAGAACCTCGCTGTCCCGCTTGCCGTACATATGTGAAACAGCACAGATCGTCGTGGTTTTCCTGATCTCGATGGCTTCCGTGTAAAGCCGTTTAGACTGAGAAGTACGCGGATCACTCCCGTCCTCCGTATAGTAGATTTGCGCGCCCTCTTCGTCAGTAAGAAGCCGCACGCTTGTATTCGGTCCTACTACGCCGGATTTCACGTCCGCACGGGGCATCAGCGCCTGCCCTTCCGCATAAGCCTCACGCACGCTCACCTCAACCGTCACTTTCCGCTTCTCGTCATCTTCCGCGTATACAAGCTCGGGCAGAACAACCTTACCCTGCATTTTAAATTTCTGTTCTTTTTTGTCTTTTTCGTTATAACTTGAGCCGGTCGCAGGCTTCTCCGTATCCCATTCGACCTTCGCCGTAGTCCTGATATCATTCGACGACACTGTGTCGTTGTACTGATCGTCCGCCCCATTGTCCGCCAGATAAATGACAGCCGTTTTATTGGACAGATACTTTTCCGCAATCTGCGCAAGGGTTAAGCCGTTTTCCACATTTGTGACAGCCTTAAGCACACCGCCATTGTCAACACGCTTGAATCTCGCCTTAACCGTCAGCTTGCCCGCTGTATAAGTAATGTCGTAGTTTGACCATACCTCCGCGTCGATCCCTTCCGCTTCCAGATCATAAACACCTGTCTGGACAGGATTTACCTCCTGCTGGACGTTCACAGTTAGATCCTTTATAAAGTCATCCTTATCGCCGTCCGAAATCCCCTCAATTTCATACAGTTCTTTGTCAAAATCAGCCTGCCGTAAAGCTGTGCCCGCCTTGATCGGGTCGCCCTTCTTCACATGCATCTCCTGATCGTTCACGACAACTTTCACAGCCTGCCGTCTGATCACAAAAGGAAATGCCCATTTCGTTTCCATGTAATTATGCGTTTCATCTTTTACAAGATTTGCATAGAGCGTATAGCTCCCGGCATCCACAGGCAAATCGTCCGGCGACGTAGTCGATTCTACTGTCTGGCTGTATGCCGTGCCGTCCTCCGTTTTTCCCTCCACATGAAATTTTAACGTCACTTTCTCTGTGACATCCACACCCTTATTCGTCTGAACCTTCACATTTTTAATGCTCTGGACAAGGTCAACAGGCAGACCGTCGTAGTCCTTATCCACAATCCCCGTCACGCCGACAAGGTTTACCTCCGTTCCCTGCAGGGGCAGAATGGAGAATTTTTCGCTCCATTTCATGCTGCTTTCGTCAAACTCATACTTATTTTTCTCCGTATCATCGGTAAGTTCAGCCGAAATCTCCAGCGTGTACTTACCGCATTCGGTAGGCGCAATCTCCTCATATGCCTTTGCAAAGTCAACCGCAATGCTGTTATAGGGCAGAGGAACCGTCTTTGTCTTCTCTGCTTCCGGCTCCGGGTAATTGTCATGGAGCTTTTCCGCCGTCAGTTTATAGGTCCATGTCAGCTGTGCTGCCTGCGGCGTCCAGATTGGGTATCCGCTGATGCTGTGCGGTTTGCCGTCGTAGGTTTTGGCTTTCGCTGTCACTGTCCTCGTGTTGAAATCAATTGACAGTTTCTGCTTATCCTGCTTATCCCCGGCATCCGCCGTCAAAGCCGGCATATCCGTCACATCCGGAACATCCGCTTCACCGTCCGCCGGAACATTGCCCGCCGGATCCTCCCCCGGATTTTCTATCGGCTGCCCGTCGCTGCCGCCAGACGGGTCTTCTCCCGGTTCGGGCATTGTCGGTGCCGTATCTCCCAAAACAGGATCCTGCTGCTCTTTGTTTTCGTCGTCTTCGTCCGCTGCCGGACCGTTTCCGCCCGGATTATCGTCCGGCATCCCATCATCTATGTCCTTCTCCGGCGGCGTGACCGGTTCCTCCCCGGAAGGCTCTTCTTCGGTCGCACGCGGTTTCTCTTCATTCGTATTCTCTGGAGACGCTGACTCCTCCTCTGCCCGGACATACAGCCCGGTCTGGGGCATACAGGTAAACACCATCGCAGCCGCCAGAAGCGCTGAACCAACCCGATAAAGCCTGCTTTTTTTCATCCTTCTCATCCCTCTTTCTTCCCCTGGTTCCTTTATCCGAAAGTCAGAACTTTGTAATCCCGTCCATATTCCGGCAATCCACAGCCGGACATAATCTTTGAATATTGTAGCACAATTCTTCCGTTTTTACAATATTGCACCCACAAAAACAATAGGTGCAAAGACGCTGTCTTGTCTCTGCACCATAACACCTGTCCCCTTCATCCGGGCTATGCGATTTTTTCTTTTATAATCTCTTTGATCTTATCTACCTCTTCCAGAAGATAATTCACTTTAATCTCATAAGTATAGTTATTATGTGCCGCGGGAATAGCCATGTTGAGCTTTTTCGTCAGCTCGATAAAGTTTTCGGCCAGCAATTGAACATTTTTGTCCGTGCAGTTCTCAATATGCATCCCGATCCCTGCCACTTTACGCTGCAATTCATGAATATCGTCCTTCATGCCACGCATTTCATCTTTCATGTCCTGCATGTCATCTTTCATGTCCTGCATGTCATCTTTCATGTCCTGCATGTCATCCCTTATCGGCTGCAGTTTTGTCTCCAGTTTTGCCTCCAGTTTTTCGTCCAAAAGATCGGACATTGCTTGTAAAAATTCTGTGTTGGTCATAAGTCTCCTCCTTATGTACAGCACGCTCCCCATTCACATACATCATCACTCCATGAACAGAATATCATGTCCTTGAAGTTTTGTCCATATACCTCCGTGATTTTTATAAACGTTATTTCGTCAACCTTCTCAACACCGCCCCCACATGATTCTGCAGAAAATTATCCTGCCTGTCGGACAGCCCCATCTCATGAAGCGTCTGCACCAGCACATTGCAGACCGCCTCGATCACCAGCACCCTGCCGTCGTCCGTGTTCAGATGGTACAGATAATCCGTGGGAGATACGCCCTCCCATGCTGCCGCCGGGTCGGGAATCTGGTAGAGAAGCGCAAGCATATCCCCGATTTCACTACAGACCGCAAGTTCCTTCATCCCCCGGTGCATCCACTTATAGAAGGGAGCGTACTTTTTATTGAGCAGATAAACGATCTGCATCGCCTCCTTCACAAACTCTGTCAGTGCCAGCTCCGCCGCGATGCGCTCTCCCCGCTTCATGGCACGGGCATAGTTGTACTGCCCTGCCTGTGCCGCCCTCGCCATGCTCTCCGCCAGCTTTTTCAGCCATACCTCCTGCGGGTAATAAGCGAGAAGCCCTTCCCGGATTTCGGTAAACTTTCCGCAGGAATCCTCAAACACCATACCGTCTGTCGCCGTGGAAAGGGCGGTTTCCGAAACCGCAAACCACTCCGCCGCCGTCTCTGGCACGCTGTCCTGCCCAAGAATTTCCAGATAAAAATCCTCCAGACAGAGCACACCCACGCGTCCTTTTCCCTGTTCCTCCTCCACACGTCCGGCAAAGCCCATAAATTCCTTCGGCAGGGCATCATAAGCCGCCTGCAGTTCTTTTCCGTGATTTATGTAAACCTCTCTTGGCAGCCAGATGCAGAAAGAGGGACCGTAATCATGGTCTGTCGAGATTTCATCATCAAACCCAAGGCACTCGGAGCCGTAGCCCACAAGCCCTGCGGCAGTCTGATCCGCGATCTCAGGAAACTGCGACCGTATCATCGGCCTGCCGTATGTCTCATAATATTTTTCCGCTAATTCCAGTCCTTTCATACACGCCCCGCTCTTTTCTTCCATCATTCATTGTGCCCAAACACACCTATTGTTCACTCTGCCCTTCCCTGCAGCCGTCCCATCACTTCCCGCGCCTTCTCCTCATAGCTTTTCTGCTTTTCGGTATCCCCCATCGCCTGACACACCGCGGCGCAGTTCTCACAGAGAATGCCGTAACTCATATTTTCCCCGTAGTGCCGCTTCACATCCTCCAGCGCCCGCTCATAGTAAGACAAGGATTCCCCATAGTTTCCATCCCGGAAACACGCCTCCCCCATACCGGCGAGGGCGCCGCTGTAATGTTCGTTGATATTCTCCCCGCCCTGCTCAAAGAGCGCAATCGCCCGCACAAGGCAGTTTTTCGCCTCCTCGTTCTCGGAGAGCTTAAAATAGACCATCGCCAGATTGGTGAGGGTGGTCGCCGTCTGCGCCTCATTGCCCTCCTGCTTTTCTATGATGGCAAGCGCCTTTTTCGCGCTCCCTGCCGCCTCCTCGTTCTCGCCCGCCTTTTCCAGCATAATGCTCATGTTGTTGTAAAGGCTCGCCCACCGGTAATCCTCCGCAGGCAGCAGCCTTTCATAAATCTGCATCGCCTGTCTGTAAAGCCGCAGCGCCTGCGCGTAATCCCCCGCCGCACTGTAGGCTGTGGCGGCATTCAACAGGGTGGTGGCAAAATGCTCCGTATCCTCCAGTTTTAACTCCTCCATCAGAAGAAGCACATCCTCCGCCGCGGTATAGGCTTTCTCAAACGCCGACACACTACGGTAAAAACCGATCATCTCATTGCAGATGGAAATATAGGCGGCATAGTCCTCTTCCTCCTTCGCCTGCGTCAGGGAAGCCGTCAGAAATCCGTCGATCTTCTCCACTTCATTTTTGTCAAAATAAGAATCCAGCTCCTCAAAAAACGCGTCAATGTTCATAAAACCCCACTCCTTCTCCTAATATTCCTATAACAGCCGCCAGATACTGTCTCCGCAGGCAAGCCGCCGCAAATCAGCCAGCACACCCTTACAAGGCATTCTTTCCTTCCACCCTTGCGATAATTCTATTCTGTTTAAAGAAATAATAGCCGCTTACCAGCACGGCGCACACAATCCAGCTGATGGGGTAACACGCCACAATCCGCTTCAACCCCTGTCCCGGCGTAATCAGGCTCACCCATATAATGCGGAACACGCACACCCCGAGCACGGAAATCACAGTGGTCACAAAGGTATAGCCCTGCGCCCTGAGCGACCCTGAGAAAATTTCGATAAACACAAACATCACAAAAAATGGCGCTATGTTGTACATCATGGTCATACCGATTTCCACCACCGCCGCGTCCCCCGTAAAGATACCGAGAAGGAACCGCCCAGCCGTCATCAGGACCGCCGTCAGGCATACCGCCGTGCCCACCGCCATCCCAAGGCAGACCCTTGTGCCTTTTTTTACCCGGTCCCATTTGCCCGCGCCGAAGTTCTGTCCCACAAAGGTGGTCAGCGCAATGCCGAAGGAGGAATTGATCATCCAGAACACACTGTCAATTTTGCCGTAAGCCGTCCATGCCGCCATGGTGTCCACGCCCAGCAGGTTGAGCGCCGCCTGCACGATCATATTGGAGATGCTGTACATGGAAGCCTGCAGCCCGGAAGGAAACCCGATCTGCAGCATGTTGACAAGCACTTCCCGGTGAATCCGTATCTTTCGGAAAGAAAGCGTCATGCAGTCCACTTTGTGCATCAGCGTCCAAGTCACCATCCCCGCGCTGATCGCCTGCGAAACGAGAGTCGCCACAGCCACGCCAAGCACCCCCAGCCCGCAGTAGAGCACGAGAAGCAGATCCAGCACAATATTTACCATACAGCATACCACCAGATAATACAACGGTCTTTTGGAGTCCCCGATGGCGCGCAGAATCGCCGCGCCCATATTGTAAATAAACACAAAGGCAAGCCCGGAAAAATAGATTCTGATGTAAAGCGTGGACATTGCCATCAGCTCCTCCGGCGTATTCATGGCACGCAAAATAGCCGGCGCCGCCGCTACGCCTAAGATACCAAGCCCGATCCCGCCTAAAATGCCAAAGGCGTAGGAAGTGTGCAGCGCCTCCTCCATCCTCCGCCGGTGGGAAGCCCCGTAAGCCTGAGAAATCAGTACCGTGCCGCCGGCTGTCAGCCCGGTAAAAAAGCCGACCACCATATTGATAATCTGGGACGAGGAGCCGCCCACGCTGGACAGCGCCTCCTTACCGGCAAACTGTCCTACGATTACCGTGTCCACCGTGTTGTATAACTGCTGAAAGAAGGTGCCGATCAGAATCGGAAAGAAAAAGAATAACAACTGCTTCCAGATCACACCTTCCAGTATGCCGTTTTGCTGTTCCCTCGTCTCCATGGTTTTATCCCCAATCCGCAAATTTTATCTTTCCCAGACCGCCGCTTTCAGTTTCCGGATCAGCGCCACATCCGCCGGCAGCCACGCCACGCTGTCAATCGTCTCCCGCGTCAGCCACTTTGCCGCTTCATGTTCTTTTAGTACCAGATCGCCGGTTTTAACCGTACAGAAGAAGCATTGCATGGACAGGTGGAATGTGGGATAATCGTACTCCACCGTGTCAAAAAGCGCCCCCACCTCGATCTCTGTGTCCAGTTCTTCCCATATCTCCCGGACTAGCGCCTCCTCCGGCGTCTCCCCCGCTTCGATCTTGCCGCCGGGAAACTCCCAGCCGTCCTTAAACTCGCCGCACCCCCGCTGGGTGGCAAAAATTTTATTGTTATGGATAATGATAGCGGCGACTACTCTGACTATTTTCATGGCTGCTCCCCAAAATAGAACTTCTCCCGTATTCCCCCGGTATAGTCCATAATGCAGGCAAGAAACTTCTCCCCGTATTTCTCGTACTTAAAAGCGCCCATCCCGTTCACTTCCATCATTTCCTCCCGGTTCATGGGCAGACGCACACACATATCCACAAGCGTCTTATCGGAAAAGACAAGATAGGGCGGAAGCCCTTTCTCTCTGGCGATCTCCCTGCGCAGCTCCCGCAGTTCCTCAAAGAACGCAAGCCCTCTGGTATTGAGAATATCGGACCTCCGATTTGCGCTGCCTTTTATTCTGTCGTCTTCCTCCGCCATCCGGCTGCTTCTCGGCTCCAGCTTCACGGTCACCGTGCAGAGACCGTCCATAATATCCTGCGCTTTCCCTGTGGTCTGCAGAAGCGCGTATTTGTCCTGTGTCTGCCGCAGATACCCATCCTGCAGCATCTGGCCGATCAGGTCTTTCAGTTCCTGCTCCCGCCATTTCCCCAGACTTCCGTAAGAGGGATACTGCTCTGCCCGGTACTCACGAAGCTTCGCGCCTTTCCCGCCGAGGAGCGTGCCGACAACTACCTGTATGCCGTATCTTTCGCCCTGTTCTTCCAGACATTGGATCACCTGCTTTGCCTCCGCTGTCATCTCTCTTTCCACATAGTGTTTCTGACAGTTCCCGCATCTGCCGCAGGCGCTTTCGCCCTTTTCCCCGAAATAGCGCAGGATATAGGTACGCAGGCACTCTTTTGTATTGCAGTAATAAATCATGGCCTGCAGCCGGTTCTCGTCCCGCTCTCTGATGGCAAACTGCTCTTTGGGCGTAAAATCAGCGCTGTTTTCTTTATTTTCCAGCAGGAAACGGTTGATCATAATGTCCTGCGCCGAATAGAGCAGAATGCAGTCGGACGGCTCCCCGTCCCTCCCGGCGCGTCCCGCCTCCTGATAGTAATTTTCCATGCTCTGGGGCATGTTGTAGTGCAGCACATAGCGCACATTGGACTTGTCAATCCCCATGCCAAAGGCGTTGGTCGCCACAATCACAGGTTTTCTGTCATAAATAAAGTCGTCCTGATTGTCCCGCCGCTCCTCCGGGGACAACCCCGCATGATATCTGGTGACCGCTATGCCCTCTTTCCTAAGCTGCTCGTACACTTTCTCCACGTTTTTTCTGGTGGCACAGTATATGATGCCGCTCTCCTTCCCACGGTCCGCCACATAGTGCTGCAGGTACCGTGAGCGGTTCTTCGTGTGCTCCACCGCAAAGAAAAGGTTCTGTCTGTCAAAGCCCGTCACCAGTGTCTTTGGATTTTTCAATCCCAGCACGGAGACAATATCCTCCCTGACCTCCCCGGTAGCCGTCGCGGTAAACGCGCTTACGATGGGACGGTCTGGCAGTTGTCTGACAAACTGCACGATATGTAGATAGCTGGGGCGGAAATCCTGTCCCCACTGGGAAATACAGTGCGCCTCGTCCACCGCCACCATACTGATTTCCGCCGCCTTCGCAAAGCGCAGGAAACGGTCCGTCTCCAGCCGTTCGGGCGCCACATAAATAATTTTATAGCGTCCCTGCTCCGCCAATGTGAGCGCTTTCGTGATCTGCCCTTCCGTCAGGGAACTGTTGATATACGCCGCGTGGACACCCGCCTGATTGAGTGCCTGCACCTGATCTTTCATCAGCGATATCAGCGGGGATATCACCAGCGTAATCCCCGGCAGAAGAAGCGCCGGCACCTGATAACAGACGGACTTACCCGCCCCTGTGGGCATGATGCCCAGCACATCTTTCCCGGCAAGGATATGGTCGATCAGCATCTCCTGCCCTTCCCGGAAAGAGCGGTAGCCGTAATATTTCTCGAGAATATCGTATTTGTTCATATCAGTAGCGTCCGTTAAAAATCTGCGTAATCGGGGAGTCCTCTGTCAGAATCACCGTTTTATTGTCTCCCACCACGCTCTCTTTCAGCGCGTCAAGGGCACGCACAAAGGAATAGAAATCCATCTTTTCGGGATCCGCATAGGCGCCCGACAATATGCGCATATACTCCGCCTCGCCCTCCGCGATGGTCGCCTCCGCCTTCGCCTGTGCGTCGGAAAGCATGATGGACACCTCTTTATCCGTCGTGTTCTCGATCATTTTCGCCTCGGATTTTCCTTCCGCCGTATACTGTGCCGCAATGTTGCCGCGCTCAGAGATCATACGGGTATAGACAGCCTGTTTGTTGTCATCCGGCAGATCCAGTTTCTTCACCTCAACTGCCACCAGCTCGATGCCATACTGATCCTCCACATGGTTGATCTGTCCCATCACTTCTTCGGTCAGGGAGGTAATCTCTATCACTTCCTCTTTCCCTTCGGAAAGATCCAGATCGTTCCCGGTAAGCTCCGTCCCCTCGTTGTCAACAGTGATCGTCATTTTGCCGTCCCGGCTTCTGATCACCTCATCCTGCTTCATGTTGGAGATGGTATTTTTCGTGGCATTGTAGACAATCGCGTCGATACGGCCCTCCGCGTTCTGCACGGAGCAGCTTAAGGTCTGGGCAAACCGCAGGGGATCCGTCACGCGCCAGAGCACGTAGCTGTCCACGATCATCGTTTTCTTGTCGGAAGTGATGACGTCAGACGCCGGCAGGTCATAGATCAGAAGCTCCTTCGGCACGGTGTCAACGGACTCCACAAAGGGCAGTTTAAAGCTTAAGCCCGGCACGGACACCACCCGGTCCACACGGCCGAACTGCCGGATCAGCTTAAACTGGTTCTGCTTTGTCACCACCATACAGTTGACAAGCAGGAATGCCACAAGCACCACGAGCCCCCCAAAAAGAACGCCGAATTTCTTTGTGCCTTTTCCGGCTTTCTTTTCCTTTTTCTTCGTACCGTCGGAGTTATATCGTTCAAAGTTTTGTACATTAGAATTTTGTGTAAAATCAGCCATGGTTTATTCCTCCTCCTGCGTTTCTTCCGGCTCTGCATTCAAGGTACTGTCGGTTCCCGAAATGTCGGAAGTCTCCTGCGTCACAAAGCTGTCAAGGGGCAGCATGGTCGTCGTCTTTCCGCCCTCTCCCTCAATCACTACCTTCACATCCGGGAGCACATCCTCAATTGCCTCATAAAACATACGTTTCTTCGTCACTTCCGGGTACTTGGCGTACTCCTGATACATGGAATTAAAACGCGCCGCCTGTCCGTTTGCCTCATTGATGCGCTCCTGCTTCTTTGCCTCCGCGTCCTGCAGGATTTTGTCGGACTCCGCCTCCGCGTTCGGAATCTGCTCGTTTCTGTATTTGTTGGCGTTATTGAGCGCCGTCTCCTTGCCCTGCTTCGCCGTCTCCACCTCCTTGAAGGCGTTCTCCACCTCGGCTGTGGGCGGGGTCGCGTCCTGAATCGTGATGTTCACAAGCTGAATACCGATATCGTAAGTCTCCAGCTTGTCCAGAATCATCTGTTTGATGTTGGACTGGATCTCATTTTTCCCCGTGGTGAGCACACTGTCCACGCTGTAGGAGCCGATGGTCGTCCGAATGCAGTTCTGGGCGATGTTTTTCAGAACCACCGCCGGATTCTCTGAGGCGTAAAGAGCCTTGACCGGGTCAGTCACTCTGTACTCGGCGTAGAAATCCACATATATAAAATTATAGTCGGACGTAATCATCAGCGCATCTTCGATCTCGTCGCCCGACGGGTCATCATTCGTCCCGTCACGGTAACCGATGTTGAAGCCCTGAATTGTGGTGTTCACCTTTGTCACATTCTGGATAAAGGGAATCTTGAAATGAAGTCCCGGCGTGGTGACCGCCTTGGGTGAGCCGAACGTGCAGACCACGGCCTGCTCCTCCTCCTGAATGGAATAGTAGGAGTTTCCGGCAAGAACGCCAAGTATAACGAGCGCCAGCACGATTTTTGCGGCTGCCGTCCCCTTCCCTTTCGGAATGCCTATATTGCTTTCGCGTTTTTTTCCAAACATACTTTTATCGATCCTTTCCTATCGCTTGTTTTTCTTTTGCATCTGGTATATTATATCATGTTAGAAAGAAATAAATATGAAATCTTTAGAAAATATTTCAGAAGAAAGGCGGCAGTTTATGAGAATTATCTTTATCAGACACGGAGATCCCGACTATGTGAACGACTCCCTGACGGAGAAAGGCATACGTGAGGCAGAACTTCTGGCAAAACGGGTGGCAAAATGGGACAATATCACACAGTTTTACTGCTCTCCCTTAGGGCGGGCGAAAAAAACCGCCTCCTACTCTCTGGAAGCGGTCGGACGCGAAGCGATCATCTATGAATGGATGAAGGAATTTGCCTATTTTATCGACGATCCCGTGACAGGACGCCACGGCGTACCATGGGATCTCATGCCCACATACTGGACGGAAATTCCCGAAATGTATGACCGGGAGGGCTGGAAAAACACGGAACTTTACCGCTCCAACGAAGCCCTGCTCCCCGCATACAAGGAAGTCTGCGAGGGGCTGGACGGACTCCTGTCCTCCTACGGCTACACAAGGCATCACAACTACTATCTCACGGATCCCGGAAAAAAGGGTGACGGCACAGACAGCGGGGATACCATCGTGATCTTCTGCCATCTGGGCGTCACCTGTATGATGTTAAGCCACCTTCTCGGGATATCCCCGGTGCCCCTGCTGCACGGTTTCTACCTTGCGCCCACTTCCGTCACCGTTGTGGCAAGCGAGGAGCGCATGGAAAACAACGCCATTTTCCGCGTGCAGGTGATGGGCGACGTGACCCACCTGCTTACCGGCGGGGAACCGGTTTCCCGTGCCGGCTATTTTACAGACCCGTTCCAAGGATAAACCGCGGGGGCCGGGCGATTGTCCGGCAGTTTCATAATGGCAACGCCCATGAACACGATCGTAACCGCGACTCTGAACAGGAAAGGCACCGCAAGATACACAACAGGCAGCAAATCGAGAAGCGCTGCTATCACAAACATCAACACTTTGGCATATACCGCCGTCTTGAACAGCGCTTCCCCCGGCACCTGCTTGTGCATCGCAGAAGCGATGATCATCGCAAACAGCATATAAACCGCCGCGCACAGGAAATACCAGAGAATCCTCCATAAAAAGTAGACAATATACAGCAAAAAGATTACCATCTTAATAAACGGCGCCAGTTTCGTTGCAATCCACTCCCTGCTGAGCGCAAAACTGCTCCCCAGATCACTGTAATCAAGCTGCTGGTATTCGCCGTTCTGCAGAATGGAAATGCGGTCCCGTCCCACCAGCATCACATCACGATAGCCCTCATCGGCTATTTCATCCGCATCGTCATACGAAAAGCTGTCAATATCCTCTGTCATGTAAATAAACACGCTTCCCTCGTCAAACAGAAAATCCTCGTCCAGATTTAAATGACCGTTCTCCAGCGTAAATTCCGGCAACCGTGCCGCAATCTCCTCCATGTCGATGGACGAAAAAGAAAGCATCACCGACGCAAAGGAAAGCAGCGTAGCAACAAACACGAGAAGCGTCACGAAACCGATCATACTCCCCACTTTCACCTTTGTCAGCCTGTGATACAGAGGCGGCACAAAGGAAAAGGCAAACTGCTGAAAGATATTGGGCGCCTTCTGCGATTCATCGTCACCGTCGTAATTCCCGTAGCCATTTCCCTGCTGATAGGGATTCTCCTGTTGATAAAAATTGCCCTGCTGGTACGCATTACCCTGTTGGTATGAATTGCCCTGCTGGTACGCATTGCCCTGTTGATATGAATTGCCCTGCTGGTACGCATTACCCTGTTGATATGAATTGCCCTGCTGGTACGCGTTGCCCTGTTGGTATGAATTGCCCTGCTGATTAAATTGATTGTCCATATTTTCCCTTCCGGCTCCCTTTGCCTGTCAGATTACAGTTTACCTTGTCTGTCAGCGGATTCTCTCCGGGAAACCCACCTTTTTCTGTACTTTTCGCAGCGTTTTGTTTGCAAAGTACGCTGCCTTCTCCCCGTTTTCCTTAATCACTTTGTCAATATAATCCTTATTCTTTCCCAGTTCCTCGTATCTCTCCTGCAAGGGCTTTAAGACCGCCACTACGGACTCTCCCACCGCCATCTTGAAATCGCCGTAACCCTTGCCGTCAAATTCCTTTTCCGTCTCCTCCGGGGTCTTACCCGTACATGCGCAGTAGATGTCAATCAGATTCCGGATACCCGGCTGTTCCTCACTGTAGCGGACAGCGCTTTCCGAATCCGTCACCGCGCGCTTGAACTTGCGGATGATCGTGTCCGGGTCGTCCATCAGATAAATGCTGCCGTTCGGGTTTTCATCCGACTTGGACATTTTCTTCTCCGGGTTCTGGAGACTCATAATCTTCGCCCCCGCCTTTCCGATATAAGGCTCGGGAATCGTAAATACATCGCCGTAAATCGCGTTAAAACGCTGCGCAATGTCTCTGGTAATCTCCAAGTGCTGCAGCTGGTCCTTCCCCACAGGCACCACATCCGCCTGATAGAGCAGAATATCCGCCGCCATCAGCACAGGATAAGTAAAAAGCCCCGCATTGATATTGTCCGCGTGCTTCGCCGCCTTGTCCTTAAACTGGGTCATGCGGTTCAACTCTCCCATATAAGTAAAGCAGTTCAGAATCCATGCAAGTTCCGCGTGTCCCGACACATGGGACTGATAGTAAAGACAGTTCTTTTCGGGATCAATTCCCGCCGCAATATAGAGCGTCAAAAGATTTCTCGCCCGTTTTCTGAGTTCTGCCGGATCCTGTCTGACCGTGATGGAATGCAGATCCACCACCGAATAAAAGCACTGGTACTCGTCACAGAGCGTCACCCAGTTTTTGAGCGCCCCCAGATAATTTCCAAGTGTCAGGTTCCCTGTTGCCTGCATACCGCTGAATAGTACCTTATCTCCATTTAACATGATCTTCTTCCTCCCATACTTATCTAATATATCACCGCCTTTTATTTCCGTCAAGAAAACGTAAAGGGATCGCCAACGCGATCCCTTCCAGACTTCTACAGTTTCCGCTCTCAGTTACTCTCATTCTCACAGCCGCAGGTAGAACCGTTCCCACTGAAGGGTCTCTGCTCGAAGCGGGGCTCAAACCGGGAGTCCTCGCAGGGGCAGGAATCCGGCTCGGGTCTGACACAGACCGGCTCGGGTCTTGCACAGGGCGGCTCGGGTCTCGCGCAGGGCGGTTTCGGCCTTACAGGCTCTTCACAGCCGCAGCCGCTCCGGCCGCCGTTCCCACCGCAGAAAAGTAACAAAAGTATAAGCCAACAACAATTCATAGGGTTTCATCTCCTTTTTTCTCTCATACCATATCCTATGCGAGAGAAAAAGAGCGGTTACTTTTTCAATATTTTTTTGCGAATATACCGAAATGTTTTTTCCTCTCCCTGTTCCGCCAGCATGTGCAGCAGAAATTCCAGCATACGCTTCGTCTTTTTGTGAAGCGGCGGCGGCGTCTTAGAGGACTCGTAATACGCCAGCGGATCCTGATCTTTGTACGCATCCCCGTGGTAAACCTTACATGCGGCTACCCGGTCCATAAACATCTCCACCACATAGCGCACCGGCATCGGCGCCGGCGCCATGCCGCCTTCGATCTCCTTCGAGCTGTAGTCGATCCAATACTCGTAGTGATGCTTGTTGCGCCCCTTGTGATGCAGCCATGCGGAGGAATAGCCAATATCCTCCCGCTCCGCATTGTTGGGGCTTCTGTCCCCCTGATAGTATTTCGCCCCCACCATAAACTCTGTCGTGCTGTACTTTGACAGATCGTGAAGAAGTCCCTGTCTGTAAAGCCCCACACGAAAACACCCGTCCATGACCAGAAATTTATGGTGCGTAATTGTCTTAAAGTGTTCCCATGCCTTATTCATTACTCTTTCTCGTCCCCTCTATTCTTTTTGCTCTTTTTCCGTCCTGCTTTTTCCGTCTCCACAGGCACATCCTTTGTGGTGCACATCACAATGGTGCGGGCGGGTACACAGATTTCCTGCGAGGAGGCATCTTCTTCAATCTCTGGTATCTCCTTTCCCGTGGAGGCCGCATAAGTCCAGAGCTTGCCTTTCGGCAGTTTCGGCAGTCCCAGATAGTCTACCTGCCAGTGCATATTCACCGCAATATAGAAAAAGCGTTCCTCCTGCTCTTCGTCCACCGCATAAAATCCGCAGTACATGATCCCCATACAGCGGCTGGCGGAGCCGGTATCGGGTCTCCAAGCCTCTCTCCCGTGGAAAGAGATGTCCGGGAACCCGCAGGACAGCGTGTCTATCCCGCGCAGAAGCGTCCTGCCGTGCAGAATGCGGTGCGCCTTGCGCATACCGATCATAAACGTCGTATAAGCAAGAAGCTCCCTGCCCGTCTCCGTCCGATTCCACTTGATCCATGTCGTATCATTATCCTGACAGTAAGGGTTATTGTTTCCCCCCTGTGTATTCGCAAATTCATCCCCGCTGTAAAGAAGCGGCGTCCCCTGTGACATAAGGAGAACCGTCATCGCATTTTTCATCTGCCGCAGGCGGAGTTCCTGAATGCTCTTTTTCCGGCTCTTTCCCTCCACGCCGCAGTTCCAGCTACAGTTATAATCTATGCCGTCCTGATTATTTTCCCCGTTCTCCTCGTTATGCTTACGGTCGTAGGACACCAGATCCGCCAGACGGAACCCGTCCCAGCGCGCAATGCTGTTTACAATACCGATCTCATCCTTATTTTCACGCAGATGGAACAGAAACTGGTTAATCATGTTGTCGTCGCCCTTGATAAACCTGCGCATATCATACAGAAAACCGTCGCTTAAATGTCCCAGATTGCGCGTCTTTCCATTCCCGGCGCGGACATTTCCATCGCCTGTCAGAAGCATCGTCTCCGAAAGCAGCGGCTCACCCGCGATCATTTCCATAGGCAGGGCGGCGCTCATCAGATGAAAACCGTCGATGTGGTACTCTAACACCCAGTATTTCAGTATATCCAGAATCTCCGCCGCACGCAGCTCCGTCGGAAAATAAAACTGCATCGAAACGCCAATGCCGGCTCTGTGAAAAGCCCGCACCATATCCTTAAACTCTCCCGCCGCGTCCCTGCTGTGGGCATAGGCGCTCTTTGGCACATAATAGAGTCCCGGCTGATAGCCCCAGTAATTGATGCGGGGCTTTTTCTTTTCCTTCTCATCAGCGGAAGGCAGTTCCTGCTTGTAGGAAAGAATCGCCTGCTCCATTGTCTGCGCCGTGTTTTCAGGCATAATCTCATCAAACTCATAGCAGGGCATGAGCAGCGCCATATTGATGCCAAGCTCCTGCATATAGGGAATCTTCTCCGCCACACCGGCATACGTGCCTTTATGCTTCACGCCGGACGAGCGGTGTTTTGTAAAGCCTCTCACATGCAGGGCGTAAATAAGCATCTCCTCATAGGGGATGTGCATGTTTTTGTCGTCTCCCCATTCATAGGACTCCAAAGCGGGCTGGCACCGGGGCAGCTCCTCTTTCAGCGCGCCGTAGCCGTAAGTATTGCAGACCCGTTTGCAACAGGGATCCTGCCAGACCTCTTCTCCCTTGTAAAAAAGATAACTGCACGTCTTATCGCGATAGCCGGACAGCAGCATGGTACGAACCGCGCCCACCCGGCAGTTTTCCGGGAATGGAATGCGCGCACCGTCCCGGTGCTTTCTGTCATAGAGAATAATACCCGCCTCCTCCGTGCCCTCGCATACTGCAGAAATACGCAGCCCGTCCTCCTCAAAGGAAACGCCAAGCGGATAGATCCGTGTCCTGTCCACACTTTTTATCTGAAATGTCTTCTGCATCAAGTCCTCCGTTCCTGCAAGCCTGATTCCCGCCAGACAACGCTTCCTTACGGGAATCATAGTTTAAGTCATTTTATATTATACAATACTAGTGGACGGCATTTCAATCTAAATCTATTTCTGGTTTTGTTCCTGCATCTGTGGTATACTGTTTTTATCAAAATGGAGGTACTTATGGGCAAAAACGAAAAACACACCACACAGGAAGAACTGGAAAAAGAGGAAATGACCGTGGATCTGGAACTTGACAACGGTTCCGAGGTCACCTGCGCTGTAGTCACGATCCTTACCGTGGCGGGCAAGGACTATATCGCGCTCCTGCCGCTTGACGAAACCGGCGAAAACGCGGACGGCGAGGTCTGGTTCTACCGCTACAGTGAAAACCCGGAAGATCCCAACGAAGAGCCGGAGCTCGGCTACATTGAGGACGACGAGGAGTACGAAGCCGTCGCGGACGCCTTTGACGAATTTCTGGACGCCGCTGAGTTTGATGAGATTGTAGAAAATGACTGAAACGGCATTCTCCCTATAGACGTGCTAAGGCGGAGTTAACAACGGCTTCAGGAACCGGGAGGGCGCGTCCTTCCCGGTTTTTTCGTCATGGTACACGAGGCAGAGTTTATTTTTCGCCCGGGTCATCGCCACATAGAACATCCTTCTCTCCTCCTCTATTTCAACCGGCGTTTTTGACTTGTCGGAAGGAATCTTCCCCTCATTGCACTCCGGCACAAAAACTGTCCCAAATTCCAGTCCTTTGGAGGCGTGCATGGTCATAAGCTGCAGCCCTTCCCCGTCTCTTTCCGGCTCTTTTATCACTTCCGCGTAATGCTCCATATATGTGTTCATCTCCCGCACCGATGAAAACCGTCGGGAAAACGCCTCAAACTCTTCTCCGATCCGTATCAGTTCCTCCGCCTTTTGGGAACCGTATTTCTCCCGCAGAAAAGCCTCGTATCCGATCATTTTCCGTATGTAATGAATCTGCAGATGCACCCGTTTCCCCGCAAGAGCGTCAATATCCTTATACAGTTTTTTCACCCGCTCCTGAATCAGTGGTTTATCGGCATAGTACCCCGTCAGCGCATCCCGGTTCACCTTTGTCTCCGGCAGACTCTCCCGCTTCATGTATCTGACGGGACGGTTCATCACGCGCAGGAAATGCCGTCTTGCATGATCTCCCTGCCCCAGCGCCAGATACGCGCAGATATCCCGAATCACAAAATGACTGAAACGATTCTGGGGTTTTTCTCTCATCATGTAGGGAATCCCCGCCTCATGCAGCGTCTGCGCCCAGAAGCCGCATTCCAGATTCGTCCGGCAGATCATGGCGCACTGTGCAAGCTTTCCCGCCCTGCATTCTTCCCAAAGCAAGTCTACAACTGTCTTTCTCAGCATATCCTCCGATTCCGCACGAAGGATCTGAAGCCCCGCTCCATCCTCATGTGCGGGACAGATCTTTTTGGGAATGCGGCTTTGATTTTCCGCGATCACGTTCGCCGCCGCCTGCACAATATCCCTGTGGCAGCGGAAATTGACATCCAGCAGGATCTGCTCTGCCTGTGGATAATCCGCCAGAAAACGTTTCATACAGTCGGGGCTGGCGCCACGGAACCCGTAAATGGACTGGTCGTCGTCTCCCACCACGAAAAGATTGTGTGCCGGCGCGGCAAGCAGCCGGATAATCTCATACTGAACCGGGGAAATATCCTGAAATTCATCCACCAGTATGTAGCGAAACTGCGCCTGCCAGTGTGACAGCGTTTCCGGCTCCTCCCGCAAAAGCTGAAAGCACGCCGTCAGCAGATCATCAAAATCAAATTTGGAGATTTCGGCAAGCCACCCTTGATATTCCTCAAACAAAGAGAAAAAATCTTCCCTTTTCATCTTCTGGAGCTCCGGCAGTCCACTCTCCGCTGCCTTAATTTTATACGTGCTGACTGCCGTTATGATTTCTTCGATGTCCTCCTCCTGCAAATAAACAAATCTCTTATGATTGTGTATGATATCCCGAACCAGCTTTCTTTTTTCTGTCTCCGTAATAATGGTATAGTTGCGATACTGCGCCGATTGTTTCAAGATATGATAGAATACTGCGTGAAACGTGCCAAACCGTACCGGAAGGTTTCCCTCCCCCATCAGCCGGAAAAAACGCTGCTGCATCTCCAGCGCGGCTGCTTTTGTGAACGTAATGACAAGGATATGTGCGGGATCAATGCCCTGTGATGTGATGAGTCTGCGAATGCGATGTACTGTGACGAAAGTTTTGCCGCTGCCCGGTCCGGCTAACACCATAGCCGGACCGTCAGTGTGACTGATTGCCTTTTCCTGATTCGGGGTGCAGGAAAACTCAGGCTTTTTCAAGTATTTCAATTCCTTTGCGGATTCTCGCAAGGGATTCTTCCTTTCCCAGCACCTCCATAAGCTCCGTCGCTCCGCCCGGCGTCATCTGCTTGCCGGAAACGGCGGTTCTCACAGGCCACATCACATATCCGTTTTTATATCCTTTCTCCTCCACGTAAGCGGAAAGAGTCGCGTAAAGCGCGTCGTTCGTGTAATCATCCTGCGCCTCCAGACGGGGCAGAAGATCTTTTAAGACGGAAAGCGAAGTCTCCGCATTGGTTTTCATCTTCTTATGCGTGTACATCGCCACGTCATACACGGGAAGCTCGTCAAAGAAATCTACGTGCTCTTTAATATCCGGGAAAATTTCGATTCTCGTCTTTACCATGGCTGCTATCTTTTTCAGATCGTAATCCTTTGTCACCGCCTCTTTCAGATAAGGCTCCGCCATCCCGTAAAAGCGGTCGAAATCCATCGCTTTTAAATATTCCCCGTTCATCCATTTCAGCTTCGTGTAATCAAACACCGCCGGGGACTTGGAGAGATGATGATAGTCAAAACGTCTGATCAGCTCGTCCAGAGAAAAGATTTCCTCGTTATCCTCGGGGCTCCATCCAAGCAATGCCACAAAATTGACGATAGCCTCCGAGAGAAAACCCTGCTCAATCAGATCTTCGTAGGAGGAATGCCCGCACCGCTTGGAAAGCTTCTGGTGGGACTCGTCCGTAATGAGCGGACAGTGCACATACTCCGGCACCTCCCAGCCAAAGGCGTCGTAAAGGCGGTTGTATTTCGGCGAGGAGGACAGATATTCGTTGCCCCGCACCACATGGGTAATTCCCATCAGATGGTCATCCACCACATTGGCAAAATTGTACGTGGGATAGCCGTCCGATTTGATCAGGATCATGTCGTCAAGCTCCGCGTTGTCCACCGTGATATCCCCGTAGATATCGTCATGGAACGTGGTCTGCCCCTCCGTCGGGTTATTCTGGCGGATCACATAGGGCTTACCCGCCACCAGATTTGCCTCCACCTCTTCTTTCGACAGATGCAGACAGTGCTTATCGTAGACATTTATTTCCTTGCCAGCCACCGTCTGGGTAAGCGATGCCAGCCTCTCCTTGTCGCAGAAGCAGTAATAAGCCTCGCCCTTATCAATCAGCTGTTTCGCATACTGTAAATAAATGCCCTGCTTCTGGCGGTCGCTCTGCACGTAAGGCCCTACACCGCCGTCCTTGTCAGGACCTTCGTCGTGCAAAAGTCCCGTGTTCTCCAGCGTGCGGTAAATGATATCCACCGCTCCCTCCACATACCGCTCCTGATCTGTATCCTCAATGCGCAGGATAAAATCCCCGCCCTCATGCTTTGCGATCAGATAGGCGTAAAGCGCCGTCCTTAAATTTCCCACATGCATCCGCCCCGTCGGACTGGGTGCATATCTTGTTCTTATTTTCTCCATAGTTGTCTGTTTCCTCTGTCTTTATAATTTATTCAAAAATTTTATCAATCTATGCGGAGAATGCCGTATTTTGGCATTCTCTTGAGTGAAATGGAGTTGCAGCGCAACTCCTAGAACTTCTTAGCGAGACAGCCTATGCTGTCGAGCTTTAGAAGTTCTTTTCACTCTGTTCGACGCGGTTCTGGTGCATACTCGGATCGGGTATCTTCTCCGGCGCCGCTTCCTTGAAGGATGCAACCGCCTTTGCCGCGACAGGAATCGCAATGTTCGTACCCGCGCCCGCCACACAGCCGCCGGGACACGCCATACCCTCGATCAGACAGCCGTTCTTCTTGCCTGCCTTGGCAAGCATCAGCATCTTTTTGCACTCGGAAAGGCTCTCCGCGTGCTCTATGTGCACCTCCACGTCAGGGTAATACTCCCTCACACACTCTTCGATGGCAGAGGCAACACCGCCCGCCACACCGTAGCCGCGCCCCGCACCGGTAGCGCCCTTCAGCTCATCCATCGCCTTGATCTGGTCTAGCAGGATGCCCTTCGCCTCAAATATCCCCGTCAGCTCCTCAAAGGTGATGACGAAATCCACATCCGAGCGGATCGTTCTGCGGGAAGCCTCCAGCTTTTTGGATGCGCAGGGACCGATGAAGACCACTCTGGCGTCCGGGTGCTCTTCCTTGATCACTCTCGCTGTCGCCACCATGGGCGTCAGCGCGTTTGATATCTTGTCTATGGTTTCCGGGAAGAATTTCTTTGCCAGTACCGACCATGACGGACAGCAGGACGTCAGGGAAAAAGGCAGTTTCCCAGTGGCGACCTCTTTCGCGTAGTGCTCCGCCTCCGCAATGGCTCCCATATCCGCACCAAGGGCTGTCTCGTACACATCAAAAAATCCCAGTTCCTTCAACGCCGTTTTCAGCATATCCGGCGTCACGTCCGGGCCGAACTGCCCCGCAAACGCGGGCGCCACCTGCGCGATAATCTTCTCTCCCGTCTGCAGCGCGCGGATCAGCTGAAAAATCTGTGACTTATCCGCGATCGCCCCGAAAGGACAGTTCACCATACACTGTCCACAGGAGACGCACAGGTCATTGTCAATCACGGCGCGTCCCTTTTCGTCATTCTTAATCGCATTGACGCCGCAGGCGCCCGCACAGGGCCTCACCTGATGGGCGATCGCGTCATAGGGACATACCGCCTTGCATTTACCGCATTTGATACATTTTTCCGGGTCAATCACCGACCTGCCGTTTACCATGGAGATCGCCCCTCTCGGGCATACCTCGCGGCAGGGGTGCGCCACACATCCCATACAGCGGTCTGTCACATAGTAGCTGTTCTCAGGACATGCGTTACATGCCGAAGGAATCACCTGCATCAGCGGCGGCTCGTAATATTTTTCGGAGATATTGCTCTCCTCAAGCCCCTGCGTCAGATGCACAGGCACATTTTCCGGCCGCAGGGAAAGCCCCATTGCCAGACGGATCCTCTCACGCACAATGGCACGGTCCCTGTAAATATTCTCATACTCGGACTCTTCATAGTCCACAATCTTATAGGGCAGCGCCTCGATATCGTCCTTCAGGTTTTTCGACTCATAGGCAAGGTGCGCCACCTCTTTGAAAATACGTCTTCTGTTCTTCCGAACCTGCGTATCAATTCCTCTCATACTGCCTCCATCTTACTTCTTTGTTACATTGCTGCCATGTACATTTTCCCACAAAGTACGGTCGAAGTCAATCACTCTGCGACGTATCTAAATATCTTTCCACCATTTCAGAACGGAACGTGCACCTATTTTAAATGCAATTTTCTTTGTTCCGCCATAATTTCCTTTTCCTTTGATCACTACATATCCTGTCCCTCTTTTCAGATTACTCTGATAATCAATAATATCGTAATCCGCATTTTCAAGAACAATCGCATTTTTTCCTCGTCCAATTGTGACCGTCATATTTTCCTTCATTGGTTCTATTGCCGCGCCGGTATATTCCTGCTCCGCAATCTTCACACTGGCTGAAGAAATATTTTTCAACATAATATGATAGCTGCCTGAAAGTTCTCCCTTATATGCGCCTTTTCCCGTGACGGATACTCTGACCACCGTACCCGCGTCGGGTGCCAGATTCCAGTCCTCCACCGTCATATATGTTATTTCTTTTTCGTAATCTGTTCCAGCTTTCAGTTTCCTGCCATTTACATCAGTAATTACGGGCACGGATTTCCATTTCCCTTCCTTCGTTGAGAACTCCTTATCCGCAACTGTCATCGTCAATTTTGAAATATCCTGCTGCTGGATCACAAAATTACACTTGACAGAGCCGATATAATTCCCCTTTCCCTTCACGATAACCACCGGCTGCTTACGCACGTCTTCGACATCACCAACATTCACATTGTTTTTGTACGACAGTGTATAGTCGATCCCTTCCTTCAAAACCTTTCCATGATCTGTGATATTCGGTTTTGGCTTTGCACCGCCCTTGCTGTATACTACCTGTTCCAGTCCAGATATCGTGAATACCTTCTCCACAGATAATGGCTGAATCCGAAATGCTTTTTTCAGCGTCCCCTTATAGTTCTTTATTCCAGTAAAAATAATAGTTGCTGTACCTGCTTTACTGTTATTTTTATAGGAAACCTGAAAATCCTCTCCTTCTTTTAACAGCGTCCCTTCATACTCCAGCTTATAACCTGTCAGCGTCTGCGCGCTTCCTGTGTACTGCATCTCCTTTGGAATACCAGTCACACGCGCTTTGGCAATAGAATATCCGGCAACAATATCAAAAGTAACTTTCTTACTTCCCAGATAAGTATCTCCTACTGCCGTAATAACAGCCGTCGCTTTTCCGACCTCCGTATTATTCAAATAGGATACCACATAATCCGTTCCTTCCTCAAGCGTCCCATTCACTCCTCTGTATGTTACTTTCAGTTTTGGCCTCAGTTCTGCACCGCTGTATGTCTGCTTCCCGATTTTTGCTATAACCGCTTTATTTAACGGTTTCTTATCAGTGATAACCAGCTTCTCTCTTCTTGTTCCTGTATAATTGCCGACCCCCTGTATCACTACCTCGTATGTCCCTGCATCCTGATACGCAGTACCGCCGCTTTGTGTCGTTGACGGATAAGATACTGTATAATCCGTTTTCAATCTTAGTTTTTTCCCATTCCATGTAAAAACAGGCACAAGCTGCTGTATCTTACCATTACAGCCTGTCATCATTTCATCAACCGAAAAAGCCTCCTGCCCGATATCCGCCTTCTCAATCGTAAAGTTAAGCGTCTTTTTCCCACTGAAATTATTTTTCATAGTCAGAATCATCATCGGCGCTTTTGCATCCGAGGCGGAAGCCGCTTTTACATTATTCTTATAAGATAGCGTATAGTCTTTCCCTGCCGCTAAAAGCTCTGTCCCGTTATAAACTCTTATATCCTGTTTGACTGCTTTGCCCGTATAATCCATGTTCGGTTTAAAACCGGCAATCCATATCCCCTCGGGCGCGCTGTTTTCTCCCAGCTGCTCCCGGTCGGCATCCGCAATGGCAGAATCATACACGGAAACTTCGCAGAACGCATAAACCGAGCGTGTCGATTCCTCATATACATAGATCCGCGCCGTTCCCTCTGCAACTGCCATTACCCTGCCATCCGCCACTTTTACAATCTTTTCGTCCGAACTGCGCCAGATCAGTCCTTTCGGAGAAACATTCTGCGGCTCCAAAGTGGCAAACAGCATCTGCGTTTCCCCGCATCTCAATGTCATTTCCGTCTTGTTCAGCCTGATATTGTCTACATTTGGCAACACTTTCAGATCGCAATACGCATAAGAGCCGCCGTCCTGCGCCTGCACGACAATGGATACCGTGCCTGCCGCAAGCGCCGTCGCCTTACCGCTCTGATCTATCGTTACAATATTTTCATCTGCGCTGAACCAGCTTAATTTTTTGTTCGCTGCCGTCTCAGGCAAAACCTGCGCTTTTATCTGTAAAACACCACCAATTGCCATCACCTTACTGGCAGGCGTTAAATTAATTTCTGCCGTCAGCTTTTCCTTCACATGAACGACACAGTCCTGTGTCATTGTAGAGCCGTCTATTTTTGCGGTAATCACCACATCCCCGGCATTTACTGCCGTCACCGTTCCCTGTGCGTCAACGGTCGCAATTCTTTCATCCGCAGACTCCCATGTGACGGTTTTTGTCACCGAATCCTTGGTCTCCAGAATGACACCGATTTCCCTGCTGTCACCGGTCTCCAGCTCCATGCTGTAGCAATCCAGTCTGAAATCTATAATATCGTTCATAACCGGCAGCGCCTGATACCCGTTCCATGTCGGCGTTGTCCACGGATAGTATGCCGCATACTCTGTCGGGTTCGCACCGTCTCCCGGATAATACAGCTTCACCTTCGTCTCGTCCACAAAGTGGGTTTTCACAATAGAACCATTATTAATTTGATAATAACCATCATGTTTGCTGGCCTGAACTCCTGTACTACGAAAAACCAGCGCCTCATAATTCGTCCCAAGAAACGCTCTTGCCCCCATCACCTTCAACGCTGTCGGCAGTTCAAGCGTACCTTTCAATCCTGCACAGTCAAGACATGCTCCCATACCGATCACTGCCACGGAATCGGGAAGCACAAGCTCCGTAATCGGCATACCGGCAAAGGCATAATTACCTATAGAAGTAATACCGTCCGACAGATACACATGACGAATGTTTTTTCTGCTCGCATACCATGGCGCATGCAAACTCGCATCTGCTTGATCCTCAACCCAGTTATCCGGCATAGCCCCGGTTCCCTCAATATACAACGAGAGATTGTCTCCACTTCCACTCAGCCGCCACGTCAGATTGCTGCCGCAGTTTCCCCCTGCCGCAGCTCGTAAATCCGCATCTTTCAATTTGATTTCTGTCGTCTTACCATTACTTTCGTATATCCTAACCGCATTATGATAGATGTCCCTCTGGTTCCCATGATCTGCCACACTTATTTTACATGCATCGCTGTACACAGTTCCGCCTGCGACACTTTTGATCCGCTTCAGATTTGTACCTTTTGAGACAACCAGATCATCCCTGCCGTTTTTATCCGTCCATGTGAGAAATTCTATCTTCGTAATCTCGTAAGCCGTTACCACCTCCGCCGACATGCCGTACCCTTTTGTATCATTCACGCTGTACATGGACTGTGCATTTAAAACAGGCGCCTTAAATGTTTCCGGCGTTTCCGGTTTCGGTGATGTTCCGTCGGGCGAAACGCCATAAGGACGTATGATACATCTGACATCGCCTGCCCATGACGCAATTGCCTTAAAGCTTGGCTCTCTGCATCCTTTGGTCTGCATATTGATAACGGTTTTCTTCTCCGTAACCAATCCCACATGTCCGCTATAGACTACGATATCACCTGCTTTTGCCTTATTCATGTCCGTACCGATATCTGTCCCGATCGTTGTCCTGTATTTATACATTTGTGTGCGATGCTTCCAAATATTAATACCGAATTTCTCATAAATACGGCATATGAAGCCGCTACAGTCTGCCCCCTTTGTAAGACTTGTTCCCCCATAAACATAGTTCAGTTTCCCTACATATTTACGCGCCTCTTTCACCACGTCAAGCCCGGAAACAGAAACACTTCTGGCGGATTCCGCTTCTGCCACAGTCCTGTCATCTATCGGTGCATACACTTCAAGCGATACCTCCTGCGCATTTGCATCTATGACATCTTTTTCATTATCTGCCGCCTCTCCCTTATCGCCGGTAATAACATTTTCCGTCTCGTGCTTCCATTCCGCAGCATATACGTCAAGCCGGCTGCCGCCTACCGCTCCCGCCACAAGCGCTGTCGCCAGTAAAAAAGACAGCGTTCTTCTCTTGCGTCCACACCTCATAATAGTTCTCTACCCCTTCTCATTCTGAAATCTGACTATTATTTTTATCTTATCCTTCCCTATACTCTTTGTCAAATTCCGGGGATAAAATCTTCTTTTTGTGCTTCATTATAAGTCGTCAGCGCCTTCTCCTTCTCAGCCAGATCATAAGCCCAGCCGCAAGGGTCGCAAGAGGAATCACAATCACACAGAGAACCGCCGCAATATATGCGGTCTGTGCCTTGAACACCAGATTCGGCATGGAAAGGCTCTTGACCGGAACCGCCACCGAAGATTCGTGGTCCGCCAGCATACTTATCATACTGCTAAAAAGCTTCACATTATTGCCCGGCGCCATATCGTCCGCAAGGCTGGTGAAAAGGCTCTCCCCGCCCACCACATACGCGTGGGAAGTGCCGCCATCCTCCGTGCTTTTTTCCACCTCCACGCTGACGGTAAAGGGACCGTCAATATCGTTCGCGCCTTTGCTGTAATCTGTGTTGTCCGTGATGTCCGTCTTGGAGAAGGCGCTGCCGCTTGTGGTTAAAAGCGGCGTATAAAGGACTTCACCCATGGTATCGTCATCATAGGAAAGCCCCTTGGAAAAAGGCGCAAATACAAGACTGTCCGCCAGAGACGCCGTCACTTCCGCAGAGGCGATCTCCGGGAAAAGATAATAGGGATTCTGGTAATAATAATTGCGGTCCTGCTCCACAATGGTGCCGTCTACCTCCGTGATCCCGTAAAAGTCCAGAATGCTCTTAAAGTTCGTCATCTCTCCCTCCGTCATGGTTGAGACGATCAGCGCATTGCCGCCCTTTTGCAAATAGGCGATTATCTTTTCGGCATCCTCCTTTGAGTAGTCGCTGGTGGGCGCATTCAAAATAACCCCCTGTGCATCCTCCGGGATTTCATCCACTGAGTAAAGCATCAGCGTTTCACAGGATGCGTTTTCCTTCGTTATGGTGTTGACGAATTTTTCTTCCAGTTCCAGTTCGCCGTGTCCGCCGATCGCATAAAAGACTGGCATATCTTCCGTGGTGACATAGGCAATGGCTGAGACGGTCTGCCCTTCCCCGTCATAACCCGTAGTCTGGTAGCTGTAAGTGGAATAATCCATCTCATAGGTATAAATGTCCCCGTAGTCCACCACCGTACTGCGCTTTTCTCCCTCCACAATCAGACTGCCCGTGGACGGCTGGGTTTCCGTGTAGTTCTGATAAAAATTGGGATTTTTCGCAGGGCTGACATACTTTATCTTTATATGCCCGGACTGATCCGCCATCCGCTCCAGCGTTTTGGAAAAATCCGCGTCCCCAGCGCCTTCCTCCGCCAGTACATAGATCGTTATGTCCTCGGACAGCCCGGATAGGAATGCCTTCGTCTCATCCGTCAGCGCGTACAGCCGATTCTCCGTCAGGTCAAAGGACGAATACTGCTCCGGCACATAATTCAGCCCGAGATTGACCACTACAGTCAGCACAATCATCAGCAGAATGCCTGTGACACTGAATGCCCCCACTTTCAGACCGCCTCCGGCAACATTATAACGGCGCTTCTGTATGGTCTGCGCCGTGCAAAACAGCGCCAACGCAATGGCAGTCAGATAGTAAACCACCGCCTCCAGTTCAAAATAGCCGGAGGAAAGCGTGTCAAAACGGCTCACCATATCAAAACAGGATAGCACCTTCCCGATCGCCGCCGTCACCGAGGAAGTCCCCGTGGTGGTGAGCAGATTGGATATGCCCGGCATAATATAGCCGAGAAACAGCGCGCCAAAAGAAAGTACCGCCGCAATCACCACGCTCTCAGTCAAGGACGAAAGAAACAGCCCGACAGCCAGCGCGAGACATCCGTATAGGAAAAACCCAAGAACCGAAGCGTAGGAAACGCCCATCTGAAATTCCCCGCCCCGCATGAGAAAAAGCGGCAGAATGCCCATAAACGCCGTCGGCACAAAGAGCACCGTCGCAAGCGCCAGATATTTTCCAAGTACAATCCTTCCCACAGAGACAGGCGCCGTCAAAATCAACTGGTCCGTCTTATTTTTCCGCTCCTCGGACAGCGTCCTCATGGTGAGAATCGGTATCGTCACAATAAAGGTAAACACAATGCTCTGCAGTACATAAGCTATGGTCGGATAGCCCATGAGCATGTTATAGACAATAAAATAAAGCCCCATGACAAAAAGGTTCACCGCCACAAAAAGCCAGCCTGTGAAAGAACAGAAGTAAGATCTTAATTCTCTCTTATAAATCGCTCTCATCAGTCTCCTCCTCTCCCGTCACACTTTCCGTTTTATCCACGGTTGTCCCGGCATCATCCGCCTCCTCTGCAATTTCGGCTGCCTCCGTTTCTGCATCTTCCTCCGGCGTCTCCCCGGTTTCCGTTTCCTCTTCTTCCTCCAGCGTCTCTTCGGTCTTTGTCAGCTCCAGGAAAATATCTTCCAGAGATTTCTCCGAACGGTTCATGGAAAGGATCGCCATACCCGCTCCCGCCAGTGCAACAGACAGTGTCTTTCGGATATCCGCATCATCCTTCGTCTCCATATGAATCAGAATGCTGCCCTCCTCGCTTCCATCCGCAAACCTAAACCGCTCAATTTCCTCTATCTGCTCCAGCACCGCCTTCGCCTGCTCCTGCTCTCCGATCACCGTCACCACAAGCTCCGCCGTACCCTGCATCATCTTCTGGAGCTCTTCGGGAGAACCGCTTGCCGCCAGTTTCCCTTTTGAAATAATGAGAATGTGGTCGCACACCGCACTGATTTCCGAAAGAATATGGGAGCTTAAGATGACCGTATGCTCTCCCGCAAGCCCCTTGATCAGATCACGCATTTCTATAATCTGTTTCGGGTCCAGTCCTACCATAGGTTCATCCAGAATCAGAACCTTCGGATTTCCCACAAGCGCCTGTGCCAGTCCCACTCTCTGTTTATAGCCCTTGGAAAGATTTTTGATCAGCCGGCGGCTCATATCCGACAGCGAAAGCCTTTCCTCCAACGCTGCCACCTGTTTCTTCCTCTCCGCCTTTGGCACTTTTTTCAGTTCCGCCACAAAGAGCAGAAACTCCCGCACCGTCATATCTGGGTAAAGAGGCGGTATTTCTGGCAGGTATCCGATACACGCCTTCGCTGCAAGCGGCTCCTTTAAAATATCGTGCCCATCGATGACGACCGCCCCGCCGTCAGCCGCAATATATCCTGTCATCACATTCATCGTCGTTGTCTTTCCCGCGCCGTTCGGTCCCAGAAAGCCATAGATTTTCCCCTTCTCCACAGTAAACGACATGCCGTCTACCGCCACATGCCCGCCGTACCGTTTCACTAACTTTTCTACCCGTATCAAAACATACTCCTCCCTTTTATCGCGTAAGCGCGTGATCGCACTTCTCACACTAATATACTGGCAAAATGTGTCTCTATTCGTATCAAATTGTGAATATTCTGTGTCCTTCCCACATTACACACATAGGTGATTATAACATACTATATTATTAAAAAACACATGAAATTCGTGTGCCGGTCTTATTCGGCACACCAGTAGAAAGGATGAATATGAAGGACTATCTCTACCGGGAGCCCTGCGACGAGTTCCCAATCGCAATGGCTTACGTCCCATGGCAACACTTCAACGGGATCTGTGAAAATCTGGAAAAGGGATTCTGCAACGGCACCGTCTTCCCCGAACTCGACAAACCATTTACAGGAAGGAGATGTTGTAACAGATGAACACACAATTTGCAAGCGAGCAGGAAAAACTGCTCCACGATATCGGCGTCTTAAGCTTCGTTGTCATCGAACTGTCCCTCTATCTGGACACCCATCCCACTGACCAGAACGCATTAAAATATTTCAACCACTACAATCGTCTGGCAAATCAGGCAAAGCAGGAGTATTCCGCCAAATATACGCCTCTCACGATTTCCTGTGCGGATGTGTCAGCGTGTGACGACTGGAAATGGGCATTGGCGCCTATGCCATGGGAAGGAGGCTGTAACTAATGTGGAATTATGAAAGAAGATTAGAGTTCCCCGTAAACATCAAGGAAGCTAACGCGGACATCGCGCAGGCAATCATCAGCCAGTACGGCGGTCCCGACGGCGAGATGGGCGCTTCCATGCGTTATCTGTCCCAGAGATATGCCTGCCCGTACAGAGAGGTATCCGCAATTCTTACAGACATCGGCACGGAGGAACTGGCACATCTGGAAATGGTAGCCGCCATCGTCCACCAGCTCACCAAAAACCTTTCCATGGAGCAGATCGAGGCGAGCGGTTTCCGCAATTATTACGTGGATCACACTGTCGGAATCTGGCCGCAGGCGGCGGGCGGCATCCCCTTCAATGCCTGCGAGTTCCAGTCCAAAGGCGATATCATTACGGATCTGATGGAGGATATGGCTGCAGAGCAGAAAGCGCGCTCCACCTACGACAATATCCTTCGTCTCGTAAAGGATGAACCCGATGTGTACGAACCGATCAAATTCCTGCGGGCTAGAGAGGTTGTACACTTCCAGAGGTTCGGTGAAGCCCTCCGCATCGTGCAGGACCACCTTGACTCTAAGAACTTCTACGCATTCAACCCGGGATTTGACTGCTGTGAGGGGAATGTGAAATAGACGCTGATACCAGAGACTGAAATGAGAAAAGAGTGGTTCCACGCCGCGATGATGGGCTTGGGATCACTCTTCTAAAATTTTTATTGCAAACTCACCTAATAAGCATTATAATAATCGTACAAAGAGCGCTCCGTAAAGCAAACGGTTCGCCTCAGTTTAAGTTGTTAAACAAAAAAGCAACCACTAACCTTGGTCGGGGCGGTTGCTTTTTTGATTTCCTCTATTCTTGCGGTTTTGCCATATGCTGATACCAGTAGTCAAAATACTAACGAGTGTTACAGCAATGCCGACAATCCCTACAAGCACATCGAATCTCATATGTACTAAGTACCCTTTCGTAGATTTTCCATTGACATACCTCCTCTGGTTATGGAAGTTCTCAGATGAATCATCTGGCAAAAGGCGAACCGCTTACCCGTTTTGGAGCGCATAATTATTATATTATATAGATAAAATATTTACAAGCCATTCCTTACTTTTATAATTCAAAAAGCAACTGTTACTGTTATAATATTTAATAAATTTTTATTATTGATAACATGATATTCCATTTAATACGTCTACAACAAATCCTCGGCATTTCTCCAAAATTATAATTCCGGCGTTCCTATTTATTGTTCCTTACTCAGCTCATGTACCTTACCATTTTCAATCCGGAATACCCGATTACATATCGCATTCACACTTTCCCTATGGGAAACGATTACAATGATTTTTCTTTTTCGTGCCTCTTTTTGCAGATAATCGCATATCACTTTCTCAGACTCTAAATCAAGGGCGCTTGTTGCTTCATCAAATACGATCACACTCTTGTTTGACAATATCGCTCTCGCAATAGCTATTTTCTGCCTTTGACCACCGGAATACCCTGCTCCTCTTTCCAGCACCATAGTCTCAAATTCCTGATCTCTGGACATAATAAAATCCGTGGCATCCGCAAGAGCCGCTGCATTCCGCACCATATCGAAGGTGGCTGTTTCGTTTCCCCCTTTGATATTTTCAGCAATCGTGTCATAAAATAAATAGGGCGACTGCGGCACATAAGCGCAAAGCCTGCATATTTCATCATTCGTAATCTTCGTATTTATGATATCGTCATAAAAGACATTCACTTTCGTTGGCTGATAAAATCCCATGATTAGCTTCACTAACGTTGATTTTCCATTCCCGGATTCACCAACAACAGCAGCAATATCACCTTTTGACACTTTTATATTGACATCCTCCAAAATATATTCAGATTCCTGATTATATTTAAAATATACATTTTTGCATTGAATCTCTGAAAGAGCAATCGCCTGCCGGTACAGTATATCTTTTTCTTTTTGCATAAGATCATTGTCAATCACCTCATAAACACGTTTTATATTTATGATATACTGCTGCAATGTGGCAAAAAAATCTTTCAGGTTACCAAACATATATGTAACTCCGTCCTGCACAACCAAAAATGCCATGACCGATCCAATATCCACATATCCCCCGAAATATAAAATGATTCCTGCAAAAAGCACCCCCAGCAGATTAACAGCACTGAAAAAATCATTTACAACATTCATTCTGGCTATATGGGAACCTCTTTTTATCTGTAACTCCGTTATTTCTGTATTGACCCCTGAAAACTTTTCATACATGATGTCATGCAGAGAAAGCATCTTGATACACTTCAAGCATTTGATAAATGCAGAATAAAGATTATTGCCACCCGCCTTTCCCTCCTGAATCTCTCTACTCAGCTTCTGAATTCTCACAGAAACTTTGGACATGCCAAGTATCTCAAAAAACGCCAATATCAAAATTATAATTGACAGTTGCCAGCACAGCCAAAACATTAACACAACAGAGCCAAATCCATAAAAGACTGCCAGAAAAAATCTATGAAGCGACCATGAAAAAAGAGCTTTAACACCGTCAATATCACTGGTCATCTGTACTATGATTTTTCCACTGTCCACATTGGTGTAATATTCCAACGGAAAATGCAATAACCTATCCGTCATTCGATCCTTTAGACTTCGTATCATGCCACTGACATTCTTTTCCTTGTAGTACTCCGCCAGTGGATTTACAAAAAAGATTAAAATAAAAATCACCGTACTGAGTATATACACACCATTCATATACAGGCTGTCGTGGAATTCAACGGCATTCACCAGCCACTTTTCAGAAAAACTGGTGAATACCTGCGCTAATGGAAATACCATGGCATCTATCATAAGTGCCAATATATAAAATATTTTCAGCTTCTTTTCTTCATTCAGCACTCTGAAAATATAGTACACCTGCCCATTTATCTTCATAACGGTTCCTTCCCCAATAAGCGATAATATTCTCCTTGCTTTCCGATCAATTCCGAGTGTGTTCCCTGCTCGATGATTTTTCCTTTTTGCAAGAAAAATATATAACTACAGTCTTTCAACAAATTAGGACGATGGGAAACAATGAAAATTGTCTTCTTTAAGTCCTGCAACCTTTTTATGCTGTCTATGATAATCTTTTCGTTGTACCCGTCAAGGGACGCTGTAGGCTCATCAAACAAATACAAATCAGCCTCCTGAAGAAATGCTCTTGCCAGATTCAGTCTCTGATACTGTCCTCCTGACCATTCATCCATATTTTCTCCCAATTCCGTATCATACTGATTCGGAAGTTTTCTGATAAACTCATCCAATCCAGCGAATCTTGCTGCTGCTTCAATCTGCCTGATATCCGCACCTGGACGACCATAAGCTATGTTTTCCTTTACCGTACCGACCATAACCTGATTTTCCTGCGAAACATAAGCAATACGTCGCCGAAGTGCCGACATATCCCATTTACCAATTTCACGTTCCCATAAAAATATACGCCCCTTTTCTGCTGAATAAAATCCACATAGCAGATTTAATAATGTAGTCTTTCCTGCACCGCTCTCACCTGCGATCCCTACACATTCTCCTGCACACACTTCAAAGGAAATACGGTCAAACACTTTGGAGGATTCCATCCCATATGAGCAGGACACCCTCTGAAATTTGACAACACTTTCCATATCCATACTTTTTGTCTCTGTACCGCTGTTATCTTCCTCCAACAGTAACAGATCATCAAGCCGTCTCATTGATTTCTCAATTTCCCGCATTTCATTCAGAGAGCTGAAAAGATCAATGACGGGCATATTGATCAGACTCATCAACTGCCCATATGCAAAGAGCAAAGAAATTTGTATTTCTCCGTTAATTGCCAGTAAACCACCATAAATGAAAATAATAATATTGGGAACATATGTTGTAGACATAATAAATGCAAGAGATGAGCATCCGTTCTTATAATACTTTACTTCATTATCATATATATTTTCCGTAATTCCTTTCAGCTTTTTTTGCATCCTGTCTGTCATCTGGTTCGCGATGATGGTTTCCATTCCATGTGTAATGTCATATACACTCCCCACATATCCGGATTTTATTTGACACCCCTCCTCATATATGCCTCCTGCGCGTTTTGAATAAAAATCCAATATTACCGCAAACAGAGGAATTGGCAAAAAAACACCGATACTCAATTTCCCACTATAATGAAATAAATATAGAAAACCGCAAATGGACATGAGCGGATTGAAAAACAATGTCTGAAATCCCGTAAGCATGAATTTTGAAGCTTTTTCAACATCCTCATTGTATCTGTTCAGCAGTTGACCCATATTAACTTTCTCTATTTCCTGTAGCTTTGTTACAAACAGTTTTCTAACCAGACTGCCCTTAATATCAAAACAGACTTTGGCCTCCAATCTGTTTGAAATATGCGCAAAAAGAAAATTCCTCAACATTCTGATCAGATTGATAACAATAAATCCAAAAATAATATGGAACACAAAAATCCACTGTTTTTGCAAAGCAACATCTATGATATTTTGAATATAATTTACCTGATATAGGTTTAAAATAATCATTGCCAAAGACAAAAACAAAATAAAAATAATATGCGATATATATTTCCGCAGATACTCATACGACCATCCGACAATATACTTTATTGACAAAACCGTCATTATACACGCCCCTTTCACACAAGCCTTTCTTTATACTTTCTCAAGTATAAAAGAACCGTTTCCCAACTACAAGTACACAAAACAGTTATAGCCAAACATGAGAAAAAGATGCCTGCCCTTTCAGGCAGACACCTCTTTCTCAGTTGTATATGATTCTTTTTATCGTACTCTTTGACAATCCATACTGCAGTGCCAACTCATCAACAGAATTCCCGTCTATGTATAAAGCCTTTATTCTCTGGTTACGTTCCTGATAAAAACCTTTAGAACCGCTTTCTGTTCCCCAGTCAGCTTTTGTTCCTGCTTTGGGAATATATAAAATATTTCCGCCGCTGTAAATTTGTAATTCCTGCAATAATCGCTCAGGCAGTATTTCTGCTGCATTTATATATTTCATTTCTGTACCCTCATTCATATATGATCAAAGCACACTGGCCTCATCATTGTATTCTGGTTAAAATATTACTTAAGTACAGAAAGCAACAGGGCATATGGTAGTGTATCACGTCCTACTTTAAAGATTATTTATGCCCATACAGATTTCCATATGCCTGCTCCTCTGTATGGGTTCAATGGAAATAGCAAGACCATCTCTGAATAAAAGTCTTTTCTTTATGTTCAATGATTTCACCTCCTACCCCATCGTCTTAATCTCACTAGCTTTATTATAGCGTACACTTACACAAAATACAGTCAATTTTACGATTGCTGAAAATCCTGTGAATTCTTAACAAATTTCGGTGATGTGCCCATTTTACGCTACTTTTTAGATGTGCAATTTCGATACTGACATCGGCACGGAGGAACTGGCACATCTGGAAATGGTAGCCGCCATCGTCCACCAGCTCACCAAAAACCTTTCCATGGAGCAGATCGAGGCGAGCGGTTTCCGCAATTATTACGTGGATCACACTGTCGGAATCTGGCCGCAGGCGGCGGGCGGCATCCCCTTCAATGCCTGCGAGTTCCAGTCCAAAGGCGATATCATTACGGATCTGATGGAGGATATGGCTGCAGAGCAGAAAGCGCGCTCCACCTACGACAATATCCTTCGTCTCGTAAAGGATGAACCCGATGTGTATGAACCGATCAAATTCCTGCGGGCTAGAGAAGTTGTGCACTTCCAGAGGTTCGGTGAAGCCCTGAGGATCGTGCAGGATCACCTTGATTCCAAGAACTTCTACGCATTCAATCCGGGCTTTGACTGCTGTGAGGGGAATGTGAAATAAACGCTGATACCAGAGACTGAAATTAGAAAAAAAGCAACCACTAACCTTGGTCGGGGCGGTTGCTTTTTTGTTTTCCTTTATTCCTGCGGTTTTGCCATATGCGGATACCAGTAGTCAAAATACTAACGAGTGTTACCGCAACGCCGACTTCTATTCTATCTCATATTCTGAATGAAAAAAACCTCTTTTCCTTTACTCTTCGCGAACTCTGTTTCTTTCATAACATGACCAAAAATTATGGCAAAGTTTAACCATATGGATTGACAAAATCAGTTTCGCAGTCCATAATATAATCTATGTTATATAACGTAAATTATTGATTGAGAGGAAAAGCTATGCCACCAAAACCTAAAATCACAAGAGATATGGTTATTGACGCTGCATTTAAGGTTGCCCGCAAAACAGGCGCGGAAAACATCAATGCACGGACTGTATCAAACGAGCTAAACTGTTCCACACAGCCTGTTATGTACCATTTTGCAACGATTGAAGCATTAAAAAAAGCTGCTTACAAAAAAACAGGTGACTATCATACAGAATATTTGATGAACATTCCAGAAACACAGGAAGATATAATGCTTGGAATCGGGGTGAATTATATCCGCTTTGCGGTTGAAGAACCTTATTTGTTCCGCTTTCTGTTTCAATCGGGATTTGTTGTTGAAAACAGCTTGCTTGAAATGATAAATTCCGAGGAACTTATACCTGTTATTTCTGCCATGCAGGAAGAAATGGATATGAATATTGAACAGACAAAAGAAGTTTTTATAACGCTTGCGATGTTTGTCCATGGATATGCCAGTATCATAGCCAACAATTCATTGGAGTATGATGAAAAACTTATAGAGAAGCATTTGGAACGGGTATATACAGGTGCGATATTAGCAATACAGGAGGAAATGAAATGAAAAAGTTATATGAAAAAAACGAACAGGCTTTTGCGATTGTATGGATAGTGGTTTATTGTGTCCTACAATCTTTAGCATATCCATTAAGTAAAAAAATAGGAATTGAATACTCTGCAAATGCTATTTTTTGTATCCTTCTGACCATTATTCTTTTTGCCTTTATCCGAAAAAACAGGTTGCAAGAACGGTATGGACTTTGTAAATCACCTGTTCCTGCCCATCGGTTTCTTTACTATGTGCCGCTTATTATCATAGCAACGGAAAGTCTTTGGAACGGTGTTGCTGTCAATTATTCGTTATTGGAAACGTTTTGCCGTATTGCGAGTATGCTTTGCGTTGGATTTTTGGAGGAAGTGATTTTCAGAGGTTTCCTGTTTGTATCAATCGCAAAAGAGAATGTAAAATCTGCAATTATTATCTCAAGTGTAACTTTTGGTATTGGGCATTTGATAAATTTATTTAATGGCAGCGGTATGGACTTGGCAGCTAATTTGTGCCAGATTTGCTTTGCGATTGCGATAGGCTTTTTGCTTGTAACGATTTTCTATCGTGGCGGAAGTCTGTTCCCCTGCATTATTGCCCATTCTGCCATTAACACTCTTAGCATTTTTGGAAATAAAACAGATATTACCATAGAAAAGCACATTATTCATGTTCTGGTTTTAGTGTTTATAACCGTTGCCTATAACTTAGTCCTTACAAAAACGCTTCCGAAAAGCCAATGGGCAAATAATAATGATACGAAGGATAACTGATATGACAGATGTGCTGCGAAGGAACTACGAAGCAAGCAAAATTTAAGTATCGTGGCGTGCAGCGGTCCTTTCGTGTTGATTTCAAACTGTTATGCGAATATAATCCGTGCCGAAGGAGAAGCCGGTAAAGCTATGATGGGACAGCTTCTTGGAAATCTTTTCGGCGCAGGTTACTATATTTTCTATTTTCTCCGTGGAAAGTCAATGCTGACAACAGCCAGATGGCAGAATACGGCGATATGGCGATTGCAGGAATAGGCGTTGCCATGAAAGTTGTCATTATTGCAGGAATGGTATGTATGGGATTAGGACAGGGCGTACAGCTTTTTTATCCATTTGAGCGTTTCATGCGTGACGCAAATATCACAGAAATATACGAGGGGACAAGTGAGGTGCACAGAATGGTCATCTCCTCCTATATGGGCATCAAATAAACGCCAAGGCTGACTCCCCGGAAGGAAGAAGAAATCACTACTCATAAATTTCTTCTTCCTCCAGTTTCCCATTTTCCAGACCATTTCATATAAGCCTGTTGAGGCGACATTTCCATTTTGGTAATACTCTGTAAACAAGCCGTCCCGGATCCACTTTGTGCCATCTTCTGACAGTCTGCGCGAATATCTGAAATGGACTTCTCCTGTTTCATAAGGAATCTCAGCTATATACAAAACTTTCTCGTTCTCCATGCGTTCCTCCTGCGCTCTTTTCTTTCGGTTTCCCTATAGGTCATCTGCCAACATTATAATATTTATGTAACAGGAAAACAATCCATTTTCTTTTCATCATACTGCTCCGCATCCATTGACTATATACCCAGATATGGTAGTATGAAAATAACGGCAAAGAAATGATTTTATTTTATGATGAAATGATAAACGAACCAAATTCCACAACAAGGAGGGTACCATATGAAATACTATGTAAATGCGAATGCGGCGCAGGGCGGAGACGGCAGTCAGGAGAAACCTTTCATGCGGATTCAGGAGGCGGCAGAGAAAGCATTGCCCGGGGATGAGGTGATCGTCATGCCGGGCATTTACCGGGAGTCGGTAAGCCCCGTAAACGGCGGCAGGGAAGATGCCAGAATCGTTTACCGTTCGGAATCGAAACGGGCTGCCGTGATCACGGGCGCGGAGCCGGTCAAAAACTGGGAAGCCTGCGAAGGCACCGTCTGGAAAACGACCATTTCCAACAAAGTATTCGGCGGCTATAATCCGTATACGACGTTAGTGTACGGTGACTGGTTTGTGGCAACCATGACCGCCCATACCGGTGACGTCTATTTAAACGGCAAGTCCATGTATGAAGTGACAGCGTATGACAAGGTTCTGCACCCGGAAAAGAGCAAAACCTCATGGGACCCGGATTTTTCCGTCTATACATGGTATACGATTCAGGATGAAGAAAAAGACGAAACAGTCCTTTACGCCAATTTCCAAGGCAGAAACCCCAATGAGGAAAATGTGGAAATCAGCGTGCGGAAAAACTGTTTCTACCCGAAAGAAGAAGGCGTTGGCTTCATTACGCTTTCCGGCTTTACCGTGAGACAGGCAGCATCGCAATGGGCGCCCCCGACGGCATATCAGGAGGGAATGATCGGTCCGCACTGGTCCAAAGGCTGGATCATAGAAGACTGTGAAATTTATGAGTCGAAATGCTCCGGCATTTCCCTTGGAAAATATCTGCAACCGGAAAACGATAACAAATGGTCTAAATGGAAATACAAGGACGGCACACAGACGGAGCGCGACTGTATCTGTCAGGCACAGCGGGAAGGATGGAACAAGGAGACCATAGGCTCCCACATTGTCAGAAGGTGCGACATCCACGACTGCGGGCAGACCGGGATCGTCGGGCATCTGGGCGGCGTATTTTCTGTGATCGAGGACAATACGATCCACCACATCAACAACAAGCAGAATTTGTGTGGCGCTGAGATCGGCGGCATCAAAATGCACGCGGCGATCGACGTCACGATTCGCCGCAACCGGATTTACCGCTGTACCCGCGGTTTATGGCTCGACTGGCAGGCACAGGGAACAAGGGTGACCGGGAATCTGTTTTTTGACAACTGTCTGCCGGAAGAATACAACCACACAACTGGAAATGAAATCGGTGAGGATATTTTTATCGAAGTATCTCACGGACCGACGCTTGTTGACCACAACGTACTGCTCTCCGACTGTGCGCTGAAACTTGCCACACAGGGCGTTGCCCTCGTGCATAATCTGATCGCCGGTTCCTTTACCGCCGTAGGGCGCGGTGTTTTAAACGGTACACTCACTAAGATTTCACCGCGCTATACCCCCTACCATGTGCCACATCGCACAGAAATCGCCGGATTTATGACAATTCTGCACGGAGACATGCGGTTTTACAACAACATCTTTATCCAGAAAGACTTCCGTCCGGGGTTGAAGCAGATGGCGGACGCCATGAAGGACGACGAGTGGACGGACGGCAACCTCATTACCGGCACGGTTCCTTACGAAGCGTACCCGACTCAGGAAGAATACGAAGCGCAGTTCAAGGGCTACTGCGGAATGGGATCGGCGCCCAGCGACAGGTATTACAACCCGCTCCCCGTATGGGCAGAAGGAAACGCCTATTTTAACGGCGCAAAACCTATGTCAAAAGAAAAGGCATTTGTGGATGAGACAAACAAAGTGTCCGTCTGTCTGGAAAAGACGGCGGAAGGCTTTGTCATAAAGACGAATGTGTATGATTATATGCCGGAATCGCAGAACAGAGTCATCACCACCGACGTGCTCGGCATGGCATTTGAGCCGGAACAGAAATTTGAAAACCCGGACGGCTCTCCCATTGTATTCGATACGGATTATTACGGGAAAACGCGCGGAGAAACACCGCTCGCTGGACCGTTTGCGGAACCGGGAATCTTTAAATTATAATACACGATACAGACATTTTTATTGAAACAGGATAAAGGAGACAGCATTTTATGAAGCAAAACCATAAAATATATCTGCGCATAGCCATATTTCTTATGCTCTTATATATCGGGCTGCTGTTTGTCCTCTATCTGTCCGAACATGCCGACAGCGCCGCAACCATCCGCTCTTTTGGCGACGCCTGCTGGTACTCTCTCGTCACGCTGACCACCGTCGGTTACGGTGATCTGACGCCCGTAACGCCCTTGGGGCACGCGATAGGGGCTGTATTTCTGTTGCTCTCCGCAGGCATTATGATGACCTTGTTCGGCGCCGTGATATCCTTTGTCACAAGCGAGGGACTCCCTTTTTTCCTGCTCGGTCTGCAACGGAAAAAGAACTGATATTATTTTGCGGACTATGGAATAGAAGCCGGCACGCTGGCTGAAAACATCTGCGGGGAGGATCCCGACGCCATAATCATTTTCGGTGAAAAGAAAACAGAGCAGATGGAACATCCAGACTATCCCTGTCTGTTTATCAGCGCTTCCCCTGCCAGAATTGTATCACACAAGAAAAATACCGGTGCCAGATGCAAAATTTTTCTTATGAAGGAAAATGATATTGGCGTAAACAGCCGTGCCACCAACTTACATACCCTGCCCGTGGAAGTTTACGCCAGAACAACGAACGGGCGTGACTCCCTCTCCGGGAATATCCGTTTTTTCCACAGTTATGACTGCTGCGCCAGACAATACTGGCGCTCCAGACCACTATGCAGTTCTGAAAATACCATCGTGATCATCGGCTTTGGAAATTACGGACGCTGCATTCTGGAACGTGCCATCCTGACGAATATCATCTCCGTCGATCAGCATGTCGCCTACCATATTTTCGGAGACGCCAGCGTCTTTCTCTCCATGCACAGCCATCTGCACAAGACATTTTCGCTGAACCGGGAATCTGAGACGATGGACTCTCTTATTTTTCACGATGATTTGTGGGAACAATGCGCCGATCTTCTGGAGCGTGCTGACCGCATCATCATCTGTACGGATGACGAGCCGGACGGCTGGAACATATTCTGGAGATTAAACAGCTACTATAAGATAAACTTCTAAATGATGAAACAATCACGGAGGTTACTCCCTCTATCATCAAAGCGGCAAATGAAGAATATGTCAAAAGTAAAAAGTCAGATTCCATGCGCGAGATGTACCGCAAGCTTGACCATTCCCGCTGGCTGCGCTTTTATACGTTCTACAACTGGACTTACGGACCTGCCCGTGACGATTTTGCAAGACAGCACCCCATGCTCTGCCCCTATGAGGAGCTGAACCCGGAGCAGAAACGGGAGCGCGACGCCGCATGGGAGCTTTTGAGCTGTCTTGCCACGGACACCTTTTTATAAGCCGCCGGGTATCAACTAATCCCGGTACCGCTCCGCCAGCGCCTTCACTTTATCCCGGATTTTTTCCCGCAATTCCGGCGGCGACAACACCTCCATCCTGTCGGCATACTGCATCGCGAAATTTTCCATGCCAAAGCTCGTGCACGTTACCGTGACAATGTCATAATCCGGATCGTTTTCGTCCACACGAACAAACCGATAAGTGTCCCCAAAATAATCGTGCAGAAAGGTATAGACAGGATCAATCGGTGTACATCCGTCTTCTTTCTTTTTGTTTTTTACGCGAATCGTGATCGAAACCGGCGCGCCATAGGACATGTTGACATGCTGCATCGAAAAATTTTCATCCCATTCACGCGGCAGTCCGGCAACCTCTCTTTTCGGGATCGCCGGGATGCCCTTTTTCCCTGATTTCTCATTCCGTTCCGGGATCTCCACCTCCGTCATCAGGTCGATCCGCACAATATAGGCGCCCTCATCCTTATGTGCCTCATTTGCCGCCATCAGATAATACCGCCCGTCATTTGCCACAATATAATAAGGGCTGGCATATCTTTTATAATCCCGCATCGGCGCAAGCTTCTTGTCCCGGTTATAACCGTTGAAGCGGTATGTGATCTGAACACCGTCCATGATCGCCTGCTGGATCGTGAGCAGGTTTTCCCGTAACGTGTCTTTTTCACAGCACCCTTTTCCGTTTATCTTGCAGACTCTCCTCGCGCCCTTCCGATAATATTTAGACGTGAATTTCTCCTCCAGCGTCGAGATAATATGTTCTGTCTCTTCCTCAGAAAGTGTGCGGGAAAGCTGCACCGCTTCGATCAGCGCGTCAATTTCCTCATAGGAAAATTCCTGCACATAATATAAATTGCTGAACTTTTCTCTGTCTTCCTCCCATTCGTCAGAATCGTCTTCCCCGGAAAGCCCTTCCTCCTCTTCCCCGTCCCCATATAATTTTACATAGCCGTCATATACAATTCTCCAATGCTGCTGCGGAAGGGGATGCTGCTCTTCATCCAGATTATAGGCATCGGCAATGTTCCGATAAAATTTACGGATCGTATTATCCGAACCAAAATGCAACTCTTTGTCATTGAACTCTTTCTGCACGTCCTTTACCGACCTCAACGGATGCGCCTTGTCCGTATGCTTTTTGAGATACTCAAGCAATCGTATGGTATTCTCCGGCGCGGAGAGGTTGGGCAGTTTTTTAGGGTTACTCTCTTTAGACACTTTTTTTGACTCATTCTTTAAATTACCTTTCGCCATATGATATCTCCCATTCCTTGTGTTTTCCCTTTTCGTCTCATCTCTCCACGTCATGTTGTCCCTTCGCCGCTGTTATAAGCCATCCACATAGATCACTTCAGAGAGATATTGTCAAGTGTGTTTGTAAATTTTTAGCAAAATCCTGTTACCTTCACTCCAAATACCAAACACAATCATAAATCCGTATTGCCGTCCTTCCCTGAAATCTGGACAACCAAGTATACACTCCCTCAGAATTGAATCTAAAAAGGTGCATCGTTTAAAAGCTCTCACTTCATCACGATACACCTTCGATTGTCTGACAATCTACTATTACTTTTCTTTACGCGCTTTCGTACATTCCCATACTCTGTTATCATAATGCGCTCTTACCTTTTCAATATCTGAATTACCGCATCATAATTTTCAGGATGATGGGGAAAGGTACAGTTTGTGCAGACTTTTATCTTTCTCCCATCCTTTTCTATATATGCAGGATTCCCCGGACAATTATCCCTTAAATATAGCGGGCAATAGCAAAACAGGCAATTTAAGTTTTCCAATCCCTTATGACAGGGAAAATACTTACAGTTCCTGTTCTCAAAAAATCGATATGAATTTTCCATACTCACTTTTCCAAACTTCCTTTCCTATATCATTACTTGATATACCCTTGCCTTATCAATAAATGCCCTTGCAAATGCAGGATTTGACGGATAATATAAATGCGGAAATCCTATCCACTGCGTTTTATTTTCTATAATGCAGGCATATTCTTTTCCGGTCACCGGCTTAACTGCTATTACGTCCGCCCCATTACAGGTGCTGTCGTAATAATGAAATTCATGTCCTTTTATTCCCCCGCCATTTAACAGGAAGTGCTTTTGCTTTTCCCGAAGTTCTATGTAACCGAAACGAACCAGTTTCCCGGTATGATAGCAGGCTGCTGGAATAACTCCCGCCATATCATAAGAAAACCCTTCTTTATCTTTCAAAGAAGAATGTAAATACATAAAACCGCCGCATTCTGCCACGACTGGCATTTCATTTTCAACCGCACTCCTGACTGCCTCACGCATTCTCGTATTTGCGCTAAGCTGTTCCGCATACAATTCCGGATATCCGCCGCCAATTAACAGGGCATGGCATCCTTCCGGCAGTTTTTCATCCCGCAGCGGAGAAAAATATGTTATATTTGCCCCATATTCCTCCAGCAAGTGGATATTATCAGCATAATAGAAGCAGAAGGCTTCATCTTTTGCCACTGCTATCGTTGGACGGCTGTCACTAACTGCTTTCACATGACCAATATCCCCATAGCTTTCGATTCTGGTTTCTTTTATCGCTATTTCTTCAGATTCCAGTTCTTCCGCGCTTTCTGCTATTTCTTTGATACGCTCTACGGAAACTGTCTGTAAAAATAATTCAGAAACCGCCTGTAATTTCTCTTTTATATGATTCACCTCATCCGGCAAAAATAGTCCTAAATGCCTGCTTTCAATGTACAGTTTGTCATTTTCAGGCAAAAAACCGACCACTTGGATTTTCAGTTCCTCCTCAATCAATGGCTTTACCAATTCAAAGTATCCTTTTGACATTCGGTTCAGCAGGATAGCTTTTATCAAATGTTTTTTATCATAATCGAGAAATCCTGCTATCAATGGCACAATGGAGCGTCCCATCCCCTTCGCATCAACAACAAGCACAATCGGTGTTTTTGTCACTTCTGCAAGCTGATAAGAAGAACCTTCTTTCTTAACTCCGCCTACCCCGTCATATAGTCCCATAACACCCTCAAAAACTGCAAAGTCCATTTTCATTACACTTTTTTGAAAAAGTTTCCTTGTCTTTTCTTCATCTGTAAAAAATGTATCCAGATTTTTTGCCGGAACATCTATTATCTTTTCATGAAACATCGGATCAATATAATCCGGTCCGCATTTATAAGAAGCCACTTTCAAGCCGCAATCCTTTAATACCTGAAGCAAGGCACAGGTGACTACTGTTTTTCCGCTTCCACTTTTAGGGGCGGCAATCATAACTCTTTTTATTTTCATGCAAATATCACGCCTTTCTTTCAGGCTCTTTGCCGCAGAAATCAAATGCACAAATCCAAACCGGATTCTCAGACTGCATCAAATGATAATTTCCTGCTTTTTTTGCCCTGCTTACCTGTAATTGCACAATCTCTTCTTCTTTTATCATATCATCCATTGATAAAATCTCTCTCATTTCACAAATTGTCTCCATACTGACAGCATTTACCACAACCCTCATGTCGGGATTCATCTGTCGGAGTGACACCAGTATTTCCTTTAATCTGCCGCCACTTCCTCCTATAAATGCGTGTGTCGCCATTGGAAGTTCAGTTAATCCCTCTGGTGCTCTCGACTCTACCACTGTTACATTTTGCAGTTCAAATTTCTTTTTATTCTTTTCAATTAATAAAACTGCTTCATGCTTCTGCTCCACCGCATACACCTGTATATCGTCAGAAATGCCCGCTATTTCTATTGCAATAGAACCCGTGCCACTGCCAATGTCATAAACTACCGCCTTTTCTTTTAATCGCAACTTACAGATACTAACCTCTCGAATCTCTTCTTTTGTCATAGGAACCCTGTCCCTGATAAATTGACCATCTGCAACACCATGTGTCAATCTTCTTTGCGTAGCATATGGATTTTTAACAAAACATGTATATAACCCTTCCTCCTTCAATTCCATACACTCTAACGGCGTATGCCTCTCTACCCGCTGTTCCTCATAGGATAACTGATATCCTGTTATAATTTCACATTTTTGCATTCCCGCATCTGTCAACAGTTCTCCCAACTGATTTATATCTTTTACACCAGATGTAATCAGAAATGTTTTTGACCTGCTTTTGATCCGGTGTGCAAGGTTGTATAATTTTTTCCCATGTATACTGTAAACGGCCGCATCATGATAGCTTTCTCCAATGCAGGAAGCCAGATAAGCTATGGAAGAAATACCCGGAAGAATACGCAAAGATGCCTTTATGCGACCTTCGGTAATTTCTTTTTCCAGTGCCGCATATAAAGGCTGACACCCGCTATAAAATCCACTATCTCCCGAAAAAAGAATCACAACTTTTTTATTTTCCTCAAATAAACTTCCGCTCTGTATATCATGCAGATAAGGAATGACCTGTTCTGCCTGATAAAAAGGATGTCTTTCTGCTTTAGAATAGACAGCATTAAGCATTCTCTCTGCCCCTAATAAAATGTCTGCTTCACTAATCACCCTCTCTACTTCTTTCGTTAGACCGTTTACATGTCCCATACCAATACCTGCCAGAATAATTTCCATATTCTCTTTTATCTGATTCTTCGCCCTAAATTTTTCTCCTCCTATATCTTCAAGTTTTTGGCATATTTCAGAAAAAGAATACCCTTCTCCCTCATCAGAACAGCCAATTACAAATATCCTCACTCCGGTTCTCTTCGCAGCGTTTATCTTTTCCTGATAACCTCCGGGCACACCGCTCTCCTTCGTTACAAGATAAGCTATTTCATATTGGCGAATGATAGCCTCATTCATCTCCGCAGTAAAAGGTCCCTGCATTGCAATAACCTGTTTCCCGCAAATACCCTGCTCTGTACATAGAGAAAGACTTTCCACACTTGGAAGTACCCTTACATACAATCTATGCTTTATTCCTTCAGAAACACAATATTTGTACAATTCCTTGCTTCCGGTAGTCAAAAGAATATTTCCTTCCGTATCTTCCAACGCTTTCACACATTCCTCGTTTGTTTCAAAATAGGTAATGCCGTTTTCTCTCTCCGTAATACCGTCTCTTTTCAACCTCAAATATGGAATTGATATTCCAATCCGCTCCATTTCTTTCAATGCAGCCTGTATATTATAAGTAAT